>Ga0041059_1003495_pt1 | contig 10694 bp, 8 predicted proteins | sample AraColnosormetaG_FD_56232 | JGI IMG/M metagenome (GOLD analysis project Ga0041059, IMG submission 56232) | Arabidopsis roots microbial communities from North Carolina, USA - Col MF nosort | ecosystem: Host-associated > Plants > Roots > Unclassified | place: USA: North Carolina | collected 2013-09-02 | reverse complement strand
TTTTTTTTTTTTTTTTTTTTTTTTGTCAAGAGTGTTACTTTTATATATATAAGCCAGTACAAACCGAGTCAGTACAAAAGTGGAGGAAACAACCATGAACAAAAGCATGGACTAAAGCCTAACCTATCAACTATTACAGATATGATTAACAAGAACAAACTTGACAAACACTAGAGAAGGTTAAACTTGTATCATAAACGAAACTAGTCTAAAACAGAATCCAAAAGGTGACCTAATCTGTTCTTATGACCTTTTATCTGTAAAATTCCGAACCACTTGATATTGATTTGGACAAAACTTTGTCTCATGGAACTGATTGGTCTCAAAGCCATTGGTTAATCTTAGACTCTTTCTTTCTCTTGGCTCACTTCACTCTCCTTTTTTTAGGTGAGAGTGAGTTATTATATGTATGTGTCATTTTTGCCTTTTCAGATGCCTTACTTAACCAACGCAGAAGAGAATAGGATTCCTGCAAGATTGTTTCTGTGAGGGTTCTTGTCTGATTCTGGAACTTTGAAGCATAGCGGTTGATGTCCCTTTTTTCTCTCCTCTGTTTCAAAGCCACACGGCACTTTTGGCACCTTTATCCTGTGAGAACCAAGTGAGTATAATCCTTTGGTTTATAATGGAACAGAGTCTTTGCTTTTCTCGAGTTCTCTCTTATGCTGTACCTGTGTAATTGATGCTGTTTACAAAAAGTTTTTTCTTTGATGCAGGAAACTACTTGTGTGTATTTTGAAGAGCTTCTATAGATTTGATACGTTTAACGCATAAAAACAGCTCAAGTTTGTGAAGTGGAACAAGGTAAACATATGGAAATAAGTTGGCTGGACTATACAGTAAATGATGTTGTTGTTACTCCGATTCTGTTCCAAGATGACAGTAATGATCAGTGGTCCATCAACTAGAACTTAAATTTTATTTTTTGGAACTATCTGAGATCCTTCATAAGTTTAGTTGAGGCTCACCTGTTACCTCTTTTTTATGAATAGCTGCCATGGCAACCTCTAAATCCCAACAATTCCAGCTAATTGAAGGGATGGAGCTTCAGGTCTGTTCTTTCTTCTGTCCTCCTGGAATTTAAAATATCAGATTCTGGACTTAATCTTACGTATCGATAATAGATCACCGTCACTGGATTGCCGAATGGGAGCAGTGTAAGAGCTGAGTTTCACCTGAAGAACTGCACTCGCGCATGGATTCTTCATTGGGGTTGTATTTACCAAGGAAATAAGTGAGTAATGGATGATCTATAAGATAGAATTTATACTTCAAAAATATCTGTTTGTTTTGACTTATGTTATCTACAGCCATTGGTATATCCCATCTGAACATTCCTCGAAGCAAGGTGCATTGCAGACTACCTTTGTGAAGGTCCCTTTCATTTCTTGTTTATCTACAAGGTTTTTCTAGAAGTCCATATTTTTCTGCAAAGTGTTTCTTCCCAACTGCAGAGTGGGGATGCATATGTAGTGATCCTTGAGTTGCGGGATCCAAGGGTACGCGCAATTGAATTTGTTTTGAAAGATGGTAGCCATAACAGATGGTGCGTATTTCCTTCTTTTCTATAACAGAGTCATGCTTGTGACTTGTGAGGGATGAACGGGAATGCACCTTGTTGCCTAATGGAAATTTTAGGTTGAGACAGCATAATGGAAACTTCCGTGTTGAGATTCCCTGGAATGATCTGCATGCTCATCATCGGATACCGAAGACTCTGATAGAAAGAAGAGCACATAAGATATGGGACCGGAAGGGACGACCACAAAGCTCTGCACGTGAACAACAGGTAAAAATTGCTTTAATGTGTGCTTTAGATTAGCTCATCTATGTGTTTATGATTTGTAAAGGCTGTCTCTCTTTTCTTGCATGTGTCATTTCAGATAGACTATGACAATGCAGTAAGAGAGCTCCACGCCGAGCTCGCTAGAGGAATATCTTTAGACGAACTTCAGGCTAACTCTACAGTACCAGTGGAGAAAGAAGAAACCAGTGAGCCACATCACACAATGATCCAATCATATCGCCGGAAGCATGATGTTCAGAAATGGTTACAGAAATATACGGAACCAATCAACAGAAGTGGAAGTGTGAAAAGTTCAGCCCTTGCAGAACTCTCCAAGAGATCTGTGGGCCAAGAAAATCTAGTTTCACAGAAAAGCTTTCATGTCAGAAACTACGAGATCACGGTTCGTTTTATTATATTTTTTGTTCAACAAGATTTTGTAAATATTGTTACTCTCCAACAAGATTTTATAATACAACTACTTCGTACAGTCATTTTCATTATTGGTAGTTTTTTAACAACTTCTAGATAATATCTAGGTCCTCCAAAGGGATGTTAAGGGAGATTGTCGCTTATGGATTGCCACGAACATGGCAGGTCCAACAGTTCTCCATTGGGGAGTCGCAAAGTCATCTGCAGGAGAGTGGTTGGTAAGATGTTCTTGCTTCTGTAGATATTCCTTAATAGAATCTTCTCAATCAGAGAATGATTTTTATAACTCTAAATAGATACCACCACCTGACGTGTTACCTGAGAAATCAAAATTTGTTCACGGAGCATGTCAAACACAATTTACCGATATGTCGAGCAGAGAACACTCTTATCAGGTGAAGCAATATTTTTACAAAGATTACCATATTTTGTTGTAAAGTACTTTTATCCTAATTTATCTGAATTTACTAACGCATCAAATCTTTTTCACATTGGAAAAGTTTATTGATATAAATTTAAAACGAGGTGGTTTTGTTGGTATCCAATTTGTAATATGGTCGGGAGGCTACTGGGTGAACAATAACGGAGCCAACTTCGTTGTAAACCTGAAGTCAGCAGACAGTACCAGTGGTAAGGTGAGTAAAGTCATCACACCATCAGTGGAATGGTAATGTTGGAATGCTCTAATCACTAGGGGAGTTCGCTTCTAAACATGCTTATTCTCCTCAGCTTGACGTGGATGAAAAGTATGTTCTCAAATGGTTACTTGATGAAATATCTGAGCGAGAGAAAGAGGCTGAGAGATCATTGATGCACAGGTAAGTCAAAGTATCTAGATCGTTATGAATCTGTATAAACTAGTTTTCCTTTTTAATAATGTCAGTGAAGTTTCTTATAAGCATAGCTTGGCAGGTTCAACATTGCAACAGAGTTGACCGAGCGTTGTAAGGATGAAGGAGAAGGTGGATGTATTGGTATAATGGTGTGGATGAGATTCATGGCCACCAGACATCTCACCTGGAATAAGAACTATAACGTGAAACCTCGGTAGAGCTATTGTTCCATTGGCTACTTTTGATAGTTGATCCTTTTTGTTCTTTCTTTTAATCAGACCTTTTCTGCAGGGAAATTAGTGAAGCACTAGAAAGATTCACCAATTTGATGGAGAAAATATATTTGCAGCAACCAAATAAGAGAGAAATTGTGAGACTAACTATGGCACTTGTGGGTCGTGGAGGTCAAGGTGATGTTGGGCAGAGAATCCGTGACGAAATCCTTGTTATTCAGGTATATAGTTCAAAATCTCTGCAACTAAAACTTTTCCTTGTCTTGTTAGAGTAGTTTGTCTTTGTACTTTCTTTCTTTTTTGTTTTAACATTTTCTTGTCTTTATTATCTTTTGTTAGAGAAATAACCACTGCAAATCCGGCATGATGGAAGAGTGGCACCAAAAGTTGCACAACAACAGTAGCGCAGATGATGTGATAATTTGTGAGGTAAAGATGCTTCCATTTGAAGTAAGATACTCACATTTAGTGATTGGTAAATAAGAGGAAGAATAACATCTCAGATAAAGTTGAAACTCCATTCTAAAACTCGCTACTTCTTAAAAAGCAGCTAACTAGCTAGTTCAGAAGTTTAGTTTCCTGTTGTAAATATCTGATGAGTTTATTTCTTCTGCCATAGGCTCTCTTGAACTATGTGAGATCTGACTTCAGGATCGATGCATACTGGCAAACACTACAGACCAATGGTCTCACAAAAGAAAGGCTTGCAAGTTATGACCGCCCCATAGTATCAGAGCCTCGTTTCAGAAGTGATTCTAAAGAAGGACTCATCCGTGACCTTACAATGTACTTGAAAACATTAAAGGTATACCACTTGCAGCCTAGTTTCGTTTCCTGATCCATTGAAGAATTCTTAGGAGCAAACTGTAATGGTTAGTTAGCTTAGTAATGATGAGAATATTTATACCTCTGGCCTCTATTAGATAATAATTGCTTTGCAATTTCGACCTACATTACAGAACAATATTTTGCTCCATTTTCTACTTTCAGTATCTTGAATTTCTAAACAAACTGTTTGTACCTGCCTCTGTAGGCAGTTCATTCAGGTGCAGACCTTGAGTCTGCTATTGATACGTTCCTTTCTCCATCTAAGGTAATTAGTTCATGATTCAAACCGTCACTTTGATTTTCTTGGGACACATATCATCATCAAGAACGGTATTTATGTTAAGAGTAATACCTCATCCTTTCATTTTCTTTTCCAGGGTCATCATGTCTTTGCTGTCAATGGTTTATCACCAAAATTGCAGGTTCGATTTTCTCATACCATCTTCCTAATAACATATTTTCATACTATTATACATTATATATAAAGACATCAAAATGTCTAACAGAGTGGCAAATTCCATTGTATGGTAGGATCTACTGAATTTAGTTAAGAGGCTTGTTCGCGAAGAGAACACTGAGCCCCTAATAGAGGTTTTAATAGCACATCTTCTTCATATTGCCAGTCTTCTTCCTCTTATTGTTGATTTATTTTATCCTTATGCTTGCTTTGTTTTTATGTACTTCTGCAGAAGTTAGTTGATGCTCGCATTCAGTTACACCCTGCACTACGAGCACCTCGCACGAGGGCAAAAGATTTACTATTTTTGGACATTGCGTTGGAGTCATGTTTTAAAACAACAATAGAGAAGAGACTCATCTCTTTAAACTTCAATAACCCACCGGTAACTGTTATCTCTGTAGTTTTTAACTATTTACTTTCCTTTGTAGCCAAATATTAGTCTTTACACCAAAGAGTAAGGTATGGATTGATCTGCTTTCCGTGAACAGGAAATTATATATGTCATCTGCGTGGTGCTTGAGAATCTGTGCTTATCTATAGTTAACAATGAAGAAATCATATTCTGTACAAAGGCATGTTATTTCTTCTCCCTTCGTTTCTCTTTCAAAGTTTGACTCTCAATGTTCTTGTATGAATATTAATTGTTATTCTCTTTTGCGCCCAGGATTGGTACCGTGTCAGCGAGGCTTACAGACCTCATGATGTTCAGTGGGCATTGCAAACAAAAGCGGTCCTTGACCGTTTACAACTAGTACTTGCTGATAGATGTCAGCATTATTTTACAATAATACAGCCTACTGCAAAATATCTTGGTCAACTGTTACGTGTTGACAAGCATGGGGTACATTGCAGTTAAACTCCAACTTCTTCTTTATGTAAGAAAGTCTAAAAGATATATTTATTCATTTGGGTTTCTTATTTTTTACAGATTGATGTTTTCACTGAAGAGGTTATAAGAGCAGGGCCAGGAGCCGTTTTATCAACTCTTGTAAACAGATTTGATCCTTCTCTAAGGAAAATCGCGAATTTAGGCTGGTAAGATATGTTTTACCATGAATTTGAACTAAAGAACTATATTTAGATTTGTTCCTTGTAGAAGGTGATTACTGAACCCTTTATCGTATTTTTGCTCTAAACCAAAATGGTTCTGGTTGAGAAGTTGGCAGGTTATCAGCTCGGCTGATGCATATGGGTTTGTGGTTTGTGTGAATGAGTTAATTGTTGTTCAGAACAAATTCTACTCGAAGCCAACTGTAATTATTGCAAGTAAAGTCACAGGAGAAGAGGAGATCCCTGCTGGTGTTGTAGCCGTGCTGACTCCTAGTATGATTGATGTCTTGTCTCATGTATCTATTAGAGCAAGAAACAGCAAGGCATGTTATCATCAGACAATGCTGCAAAAAGAAGAACTAGGATCTTCACAATTTTTTCAGGGAACTCATCTTAAGTTCGTCTGATGCAGATATGCTTTGCTACATGCTTCGATCAGAATGTTCTCAGCAATCTGAAGTCGAAGGAAGGGAGAGCAATATCTATTCATACAAAGTCTACTGGTTTAGTTATCAGGTAATCGAACTCTTATTATGTCACTGTTCTTTACGCTTAGAGAAGGAGTTTCTAATAACTCTGAAATTATATCACTTGCAGTGATGGCAACAACTCTGATGTCTCTGTTCGTCATATTTTTATTTCCTCTGTTCCACGGGGAGTGATCTCTAAGGGGAAGAAGTTTTGTGGCCACTATGTGATTTCATCTAAGGAATTCACTGATGAAAGGGTAAATAAGAATCAAATACATGAAGATAAAAGTTTTCATTTTGAGAATACCATTTGGATTTTCATTTCTATGAGATATTTTAGGTTGGCTCAAAATCATACAATATAAAATTTCTACGTGAAAGAGTTCCATCATGGATCAAGATACCTACCTCAGCTGCTCTTCCATTCGGAACATTTGAGAATATACTCTCAGATGATTCCAATAAGGTATAACCTTTAATCATTTGCTTCTTTCTGGAACTCTCTAAAAGTAATCCAAGGGACGGCTCCTCACTGAGCTTGCGATCCAGAAGTCTCTTAAATAGATTTGGTGATCCATCGCTTTTCAGGATGTAGCACGCAGGATTTCTGTCCTTAAAGATTCTCTTAACAGAGGAGACCTGACAAAACTTAAGTCCATTCAAGAAGCTATCTTACAAATGAGTGCTCCAATGGCTCTGGTAATAACTGGGCATATAATTGTCTTTCTTTCTCTCTGTTCATGTTCCATGTGAATCTCATGTTGGGTTTTGAACTCTTTGGTAGAGAAATGAACTGATCACAAAATTGAGAAGTGAAAGAATGCCTTATCTTGGTGATGAATCAGGCTGGAACCGCTCCTGGGTGGCAATTAAGAAGGTAAGAATCTCTTTGAACGTTTGTGTACTTATAGTTAAAGGAACCAAGTGTTTCCCTGATCTCCACATCTGCATAGGTCTGGGCTTCAAAGTGGAACGAGAGAGCTTATGTCAGTTGCAAAAAAAATAAGCTTGATCATGATGCGGTCTGCATGGCTGTGCTGATTCAAGAAGTCATTTGTGGCGATTATGCTTTCGTCATTCACACAAACAATCCGGTCTCTGGTGACTCTTCAGAAATATACACAGAGGTTAAAGAACTATCTCCAGTTTCCACACTTTTGAGTAAATAATATCAATAACTCAGTTATCAAGAAACTGGCGTTCTCAGATTGTGAAGGGTTTGGGAGAGACCTTGGTTGGAGCATATCCAGGACGAGCAATGAGCTTCATCACCAAGAAAACAAACCTCAAGTCTCCAACCGTAAGAAACAAACAGATCCTAGTTGGCTCTTAAGTTGAGTTATATATTAACCGAGTGAGTGGGGAATTTGGGTTGTACAGGTGATCAGTTACCCAAGTAAGAGGATAGGTCTGTATTCTAAACCCTCAATCATATTCAGATCAGATTCAAACAACGAGGATCTCGAAGGCAACGCAGGCGCTGGACTTTACGACAGGTTTGTTTTGTGTGTTTCTCTCTGTTTCCGTCTTTTATTTCGGAACTCAGAAGCTGAAAGGGTTAAGTGCTGCAGTGTGATAATGGATGAAGCAGAGGAAGTAGTGGTGGATTACTCAAGGGAGCCACTAATAATGGACAAATCCTTTCGAGTGCGTCTATTCTCAGCGATTGCAGAAGCTGGAAATGTGATAGAGTCAATCTATGGTTGTCCTCAAGACATTGAAGGTGTTGTCAAAGGTGGACATATCTACATCGTCCAAGCTAGACCCCAAGTTTAAGCTCTCTTTTTCTACTTGTACCATTCCCTAAGTTTTCAATCAAATCTTATAATTACAAGCTAATCTTTTATATGTTTGCTATTACACATGTAATATTTCTACATCATGGCACACTCCTGATACAAACAAACATGATTCAAAGTTTCATAATAAATGATTGTGTGATAAAAATCCAAAACTCGTTTAAACGACATCGTATGAAGGGTCGCATAAGCGAAGAAGGATATAAAAACAGTCGCCGAGAAAGTCTCCCGCTATGGATACCGTTCTCATGGCTACAACACCACCAATCAGATGTCTTCATGCTTCAATTCCTACGGTGTTCCGTTCGCCGGCGATTTATCAGGTCAGCTGCCGGAGCTCCCAACTGTTTTCCTACCGTTCGACGACTATGATGAGCATGTGTTTTCTCAGACGGTCCGATTTGAGATCTCGCTTTCTTAGTACTCCGAAAACCACTTCTCCGATGAGACGACCTCGCTTTTCCGTCGGTGCTTCTACGGAGGAGTCTTCAATTCCTTCTAATCGGAACCTTATCGTGGCTAACTCCGTCGTAATCGTAGCTTTAGCTGTAGCTAATCGCGTGCTCTACAAACTCGCTTTGGTTCCCATGAAACAGTACCCTTTTTTCATGGCTCAGCTCACCACTTTCGGGTAACTTAAACAAGAGTGGCTATGAAAGAAATTGGGCAGTGAAGGAGCCTAGCTTAGATTATGATAAATGAATGGTTTTTGGCAGCTACGTCTTGATTTATTTCACCATTCTGTATACGAGGCGCCGTCTAGGCATTGTGACGAATGAAATGATGGATGTACCCAAATGGAGATTCGCAATCATTGGTTTTCTCGAAGCTCTTGGTGTTGCCACTGGCATGGCTGCAGCAGGTATCCCATTTATAGCATGATTGAAACTTTACATATTTATAAGGTTACATATGGAGTGATTCCACTCTCTGTTGCAGCAATGCTTCCTGGACCAGTTATACCCATTTTGAATCAGGTCTTTTGGTTTTATGATTATCTTCTTGCTCATTTGTTCTCATGGGGGTGTTGAACTCATGCCTCCCAATGTTTGGCAGACATATTTGGTGTGGCAGCTGCTTTTTGCTCTTCTTATTTTAGGCAGGAGGTTTTTGCTTAACCAAATTGCTGGTTGTCTCCTTGTGGCTGTGGGGGTTGTGGTGGCTGTTTCAAGGTATTCCTTCCTCCCTCTTCTCTTCTTCTAAAGTTACTTTTATCTTCTTGGATCTGGATGCTTGATCTTGGGGTAGAGAAATGTTTGTGTATCCGTGGTCATTTACAGATTATATCAAGAGAGTGCTTTCAGCTCTTACAATCTAGAAAACTAGTTTTCATGGACCAGAGTCACACCTATCAAATTCACCATGCTAAATGAATGGAGACGGCTCTACTTTAGTATTTATCATCCACATAGCAAATAGAAGGCCCTGATTCTAGAGAAGCTTGTGTGATAGTGATACTTTCATTTTTGTGAATGCTGACTGTAACTCATCTGCAGTGGATCTGGTGCAGATACTACGCTATCTGGAATCGGTTTCTTATGGCCTGCTGTATTGGTAGCATCCGCTGCTTTTCAAGCTGGTGCATCTATCATAAAGGTGAAGGTCGCTCTCTCTTATGAGTTGTGAACATTTCTATTTTATTTTCTTTTGCCAAGACCCAAGTTGTTAAGTGTTTTGTCTGTTAACAGGAATTTGTTTTCAATGATGCTGCAAAGCGTCTTGAGGTATCTCCCTTATCCCCTGCATCAAACAGGAATGCTTTTCTTTCGAAACTTTGCTGAATTAACTCTAAGATTAACTGGTGGATGCAGGGAAAGTCACTGGATATATTTGTGGTAAATTCATTTGGATCTGGATTTCAGGTATCTACTACTACAATATCATGTTGTAAATGTATTTGTTACAGCCAAAACAATTAGACATGCTTCTCCATTACATCAAGAGTACGTGAAGAAAACATTTGAAAGCTGCTTTCCTCTGTTATTCACTTATTATCTCTCTCCTACTTGAGAAGAGTTTTTGTTTTTTGGTTTAGTGTTACGGATCACTGAAGCTGTGCTTGTGCAGGCTCTTTTTGTGTTCCTGTTGTTGCCTTTTCTCTCAAACTTGAAAGGCATTCCATTCGCCAGCCTTCCTTCATATCTAAAAGATGGTGCCGGATGCTTCTTCAACACTGGAGCTAAGATTTCTGGTTAGAGACCATTCGACACTTGTTTTTTTTTCCTTCATTGAATTTTATTCACTGCTAAAACTTTGTGATTATCCATTTGAGAATTTCAGGCTGTGATGGTGCCCCTATACTCCCACTGCTCTATATATCCACCAATCTCGCTTTCAACATCTCATTGCTCCATCTGGTGAAAATATCTTCAGCAATCGTTTCCTCTCTTACCATGATGCTCTCAGGTCCATATTTCTATCCTTCCATGCAACGCCTCTTAAGTGTCACCAAATACTCAAACCCATATGAGATAATACTTTTGGTGTTGTTGTAGTGCCATTAGCGGTGTACATAATGTCAAAACCATTGCCGTATCTACCGGGAGGATCAAGCTTGAGCTCAAATTTTACGATGGGGTGTATAGTTCTTGTCCTAGGTCTTCTTCTCTACAACATTCCCACTACTCCAACTAAACAACACACCAAGACCTCCTAACACACTCACTCACCATTCATCCTTTTTGTGCATTACTTTTTTTTTTGTTGATAAACCAAATTCGTGTAATTTCCCAATTTTTTTTCCTTTGACCATCAAAGATACATAGAATATTCTCAGATATTTTTTTTACGTGAAAAACTAGCT
>Ga0041059_1003494_pt1 | contig 10699 bp, 10 predicted proteins | sample AraColnosormetaG_FD_56232 | JGI IMG/M metagenome (GOLD analysis project Ga0041059, IMG submission 56232) | Arabidopsis roots microbial communities from North Carolina, USA - Col MF nosort | ecosystem: Host-associated > Plants > Roots > Unclassified | place: USA: North Carolina | collected... | reverse complement strand
AGTTTTTAGGTAACTTTTCCAAAAATTAATGTTATCCAATATCAGAACAGAATTAAACATGTTATCCAGGATCCGAACAGAGTTAAACCGGGTAAAACCCAACCATTTGAATTAATTGTTGAATTATGGCTCAAATCTTCAACATTATCTTCAAAAATCTCCTCCAAAAATGTATATATAGATTAAAGTTTAATCAAAACTAATTATAAATTTGTGTGGAAGAAAACGAAACATAATAGTTCAAATACGAAACAACAGGAATAGTAACATCATCTAAAGGCTCTTGGAGAAATTTTTAATGCAGATAACAATTGTGAACCAAGTTAGGGTCTTAATCATACTCTAATTCATCAGGTGTGATAGGTCTCTTGAGAGGAATCACAGACTTTTTCTCTACATCTCTTGATAATGCCTTCCTCATATCTGTTTTTTTAGATCAAACGATTTAAGATTTAAACAAAAGAAAAAGTTAAGCGCGAATCATAGATAAAAAGAAGTTAATCAAAGCCTCACCTAATCCATCTTCCTCTCCTGAATAATAGCGTAAAACCCGCCTATAAATTATGTATCCAAGCTGCCAGAAAAAGGAGAAACGGTTTGTTTCATCAAAATGGCCATCAAGAAGAAGCCTATGAAGGAGATTTGACACTAATAAATGGAAATATGTAAAATGTGTGCATGTCCCATTTACAACTTCTTCTTTTTTTCCTACAATGTCATCAACATTATGAGGCTTCTAATCAATTTCATAATCCTAATATATTACCTTTTCATACATCTTGATGGCTGGTGTGTTGGAAGCTCTTACAAAAAGATCCACAAAGTAGGCTTTATCACTGCAATCAATAACCACAAGTATAATAATCATTAGAAGACCAGAAATTACCAGATAATATATAAAATCAATGAGGAGAAATTCAAGATTTTCTTCCTTTGAAACAATCTAAATATATCGGTTTTCAAATAAATAAATGGTCCACTCGAAAGCCAATATCAATATATTAAGGCTTTCATATTTTATATCATAACGATCCATATCAAAGAGAACACTAAAACTTGAGATGCTTTGTAATTGTTAAGTCTTACATCTTATCACTTATATCTTCCAGAAGGTTCATCAGTTTCTTTGCAAGTTGCTGCCTGCGGTATTCTGGAGAGACAGTGACGGCTGTCACATGACCATGCCAAGATTCACCCTGTCCTTCAACTTTACCCATAACTGAAACCATGTAGAATCTTAGTTAGACACATGCTTTTAAAATTATATTTATAAGAACAAGTTTTACATATGTCACTTACGTTGGATTCTCAAGAATATCAACCATAACATTTCAACTATACAAAAGAACATTTCAGTGACACTGCTTAATTTTCAAATGTGTTAATATCCAAAAGCTTAGTTTTACTCTCAGTTCTTTCAATGGTTTCACTATACTTCCAAGGTCTCTTTCCAAACTATACCACGAAAAGGGAGAAAAACAGGTATAGTAATAGGGCACCACGAGAACAGAACGTCAATAATGAAGCATATATCGTACTTGAAGAAAATAAAGAAAGATAAAGCCTTGTATAAATCACATTTCGAACCAATCCAATAAGGTATAGCATCATTATACTACAAACACTGAAAGACAGAAAAATTTGAGCCTTGATATAACTCATAACTCATTCTCTGGACATTTAGAAGTTAGCACAAACAATCTTAAGCCATGCTTCCTATGCATCTTCTACCCCATATCAAGATTTCTAAAACCGCTAACTACAGAGACTAGGACTAATACAAGCAGAATTTGTTTAAACACTTATACATCCTGGTTTGTGTTAATCAGTTTTCAAACAGAGTCACTCTTCCTGGTTTTAACAACATTCAAGCTATCTCCATCTGATAACCAAAAAAAATCAATAGTGGCTTTTACACTAACAGTTTATCATCTAAGTTTCAACCCTAAAAGTAAACATAATCTCCACGAATTTCAAATTCCTAAACCAACGAAGACATAAAGAAATCAAAACGAAGAGAACAAGAGGATTACTTACTATAACCCATGACACGATTGCCGGGACCTTCAGCAACATGAAAATAGTCAGGCCATCTCGCTAAATAGGTCATGTAGAAGGACATATTGAACTGTTTCACGAAACAAAATTCGAACAAAAATCAACAAAATCGCCATAGCAAAACAAAGCAATAATCAGACGAAACCAGATAATAAGAAGAAGAAACACGAGATTACTGTTTCAGTGAGGTGGTCCAGATTCACGGAAGTGAATCGGAGAAGGTCATTGCAGCTGAATCTACGTATCGTCGTCATCTCTTCTTTTTCTCAAATCCCTTCGAGCTTCGTCAGATTCTCTGGAAAAAGAAAGAGGAGACAACAACAAAGCAATATACATGGCCCAGTTAGAAAATTAATAAAGCCCATTTATATTTGGGCCTATAACACTGATGACGTCATGTAAAAGATGATCAAATTTCATTATCTCCCGTCGTCGCGACCTTCTCAGACAACAGAACCAAATCCTCGGCGGCGATTGAAGAAACCTTTCCGATGGATCTGCTCAGGGAAGAGATTCTGAAGAAACGTAAGAGTCTAGCTGAGGAATCTGGTGGTAAGAAGTTCTTCAAGCGGTCTGAGATCGAGCAGAAGAAAATCCAGAAGCTTCGAGAGGAAGAACGACGCGAGCACGAGCTTAAGGCTCAGCGGAGAGCCGCCGCCGCCGCTTCCGGTGGAGATGGAAAATCATCCGGCTCTGCTCCTGGTTCTTCTAACGCAGCTACGTCTGCGTCTTCCAAATCCTCTGCATCGGACGCTGCTGCTATCGCCGATTCAAAAGCCCTAACCGACGAAAACCTAATTCTCCCGAGGCAGGAAGTGATTCGTCGTTTGAGATTCCTTAAGCAGCCGATGACTCTCTTCGGAGAAGATGATCAATCGCGGCTCGATCGACTCAAGTACGTTTTGAAGGAAGGATTGTTCGAGGTTGATAGTGATATGACTGAAGGACAGACGAATGATTTCTTGCGTGACATCGCAGAGCTTAAGAAGAGGCAGAAGAGTGGTATGATGGGAGATAGGAAGAGGAAGAGTAGAGATGAGAGAGGAAGAGACGAAGGTGATAGAGGTGAAACAAGGGAAGATGAACTTAGTGGTGGTGAATCGAGTGATGTTGATGCTGATAAAGATATGAAACGTTTGAAAGCTAACTTTGAGGATCTATGCGATGAGGATAAGATCCTTGTGTTTTATAAGAAGCTGTTGATTGAATGGAAACAGGAGCTTGATGCGATGGAGAACACTGAGAGGAGAACTGCAAAAGGGAAACAGATGGTAGCCACTTTTAAGCAGTGTGCTAGGTATCTAGTTCCTCTCTTCAACTTATGCAGGAAGAAGGTAAAGATTCTTGCTTTCGATTGTTAATTAGGTGTAAATCATTGTTTGGCAAGAAAATTGTTAGGGAGATTATCTCTGTTTATGAAATTGGAGATAGATTATCTCAGTTCTATCTAATAAGCTTAGAGAACTATGTTTATTAAGCATAGTTTGGGTAGGAAGACCAATGTGCAGTGTTTAGGTTCCATTAGTTTGTGTACTTTTGATTATATGGCGACAAGGACGAGTTTTCTAATAAGTTCTAGTGCTAGGTAGACAATGAGAACGTAGAATAGCAAGTTGGAATCTGTATGCACCTTGAATTTGCCATTGAGGCCTCTGTTAGTTATCTCCATTTAGCTGAAGAAAAATAGGCTGGAATGTTGAATGCAGAAAAAGTTTCTCTCTTTCTGTCTTTGTCTTATAAGTGTTAAGAATGTATACTTTCTTACACTGAAATTTTATGAGGTTTCGTGAACTTGATCTTTCTAGTTATGGCTTAAAATTGCAGGGTTTACCAGCTGACATTCGTCAAGCTTTAATGGTGATGGTTAACCACTGCATAAAGCGAGACTACCTTGCTGCAATGGACCACTACATCAAACTAGCTATCGGGAACGCGCCATGGCCTATTGGAGTGACTATGGTTGGTATTCACGAACGTTCAGCTCGAGAGAAGATTTACACCAACAGTGTTGCTCACATCATGAACGATGAAACCACTCGCAAGTATCTTCAGTCAGTTAAAAGACTGATGACTTTCTGTCAAAGACGTTATCCAACTATGCCTTCTAAAGCCGTTGAGTTCAATAGCTTAGCCAACGGAAGCGACTTACAGTCTTTGCTAGCCGAAGAGAGATTCTTTGGTGGTAATCGTGAACAGGTCTCAGAGGAGAGACTCCGGCTCATGCCTTCTCAGAGCGAAAGCTAGTCTTACTGTGTTTTCTGCTTTGTTGTGTTTTTATTTTTGTATCAAAACGTTGACTCTGTATTATCGTCTATTTAAAACGTTGACCTGATTGTCTAGTCTTATGTGGCATGTGGGAAACATATCCAAACTCATAAAACGACATGGCCTAAAGATCTAGTAAGGGTAAGAGGAGAATCGAATCTTGGAACCTTATTGGTCCAAATGGTATGATCACCTTATCCCAAAATGTTCGATTCTCATCTACCCTCTCGTTGTCAGATTCTATTAAGCCATTTCATCTCTATCCATTTACTCCACAGAGAAAGATTCAGAGAAAACAGAAGAAACTATGGCAACTCAAGCCGCCGGAATCTTCAGCCCCGCCATAACAACCACTACTTCCGCCGTCAAGAAACTCCACCTCTTCTCATCAAGCCACCGTCCCAAGTCTCTCTCCTTCACCAAAACCGCCATCCGCGCCGAGAAAACAGAGTCCTCCTCTGCTGCCCCAGCCGTGAAAGAAGCTCCAGTTGGATTCACTCCCCCGCAGCTAGACCCAAACACACCATCACCAATCTTCGCCGGAAGCACAGGAGGTCTCCTCCGTAAAGCACAAGTAGAGGAATTTTACGTGATCACATGGAACTCACCGAAAGAACAAATCTTTGAGATGCCAACAGGAGGAGCTGCGATAATGAGAGAAGGACCGAATCTATTGAAACTGGCGAGGAAAGAACAGTGTTTGGCTTTAGGTACGAGGTTGAGGTCAAAGTACAAGATCACTTACCAGTTTTACAGAGTGTTCCCTAACGGAGAGGTTCAATATCTTCACCCGAAAGATGGAGTTTATCCAGAGAAAGCGAATCCAGGAAGAGAAGGTGTTGGACTAAACATGAGATCCATCGGTAAAAATGTTAGTCCCATTGAGGTTAAATTCACTGGGAAACAATCTTATGATTTGTAAGATTTTAATTCGTATTTTATATAATAATGCTAGACAAACAAAACAAATTTAAAAAGGGATCACACTACATGTAAAATCTTGCGGATGTTATAACAACTCTTTGAACTTTTCAAGCAGCTTTGTTTTGGTTTTGTCGATCGAGTGATACCATATCATGTGGTAAGTGAAATTCTCTAGTTTGAGAAAGACAAAAAAAAAGTCCATTACTTGGGACAGGGTTTACTAATGGTCAGCCATTTTTATATCACGAAGTAAAATTCTTGCAACCAGAGATTATATGAGTTATCTGAGAATTTCTATAAACATCATAAAGGAGCCACTTGATAGAGAAAACACCTCTCTTTTATTCCTTCATGTACAACTTCATTAATGTCCCAAGAAACTTAGCTAGAGTTGTTGATTGAGCCTTGCCCCTGCCGACATGGAATCTGCGACACCACCAGGAGTTGTCTTCATCTCTGAACTGCTTCTAAGTTCCGCTCCAACCACTGCCTCCGCATCTTCACTTGTCACCACCTTGTCTCCGGGAAGCCTCTCCGCCGCATCCTACACAACCCAACAATCCGAATGCACCAATTTATTGGACTTTTAGAATGAAACACTAATAGAAACAAACAAACCAAAAACTCCATCATATTGAATCCATCTCGATGTTAGCGATAGAAATAGTCACAAATCATTTCCAACAATATCTGTTGTACCTAGACTAGCTACTCTGAAATTTTGGACCGGAACTTAAACTAATCTATCTAGGCTAATATGAAATTTACAATCACTACATTGATTTCAATATCCCACAATAATCTCTCCTCTACCTTATGTTTCTGCAGTTATCGAAATAAAGCAAAATTATAAAAATGTCATTACTGTGAGAATATCTGCTATATTCACTTTGTCTTCCTCCGACACCGTCTGTTCATTAGTAGTAGCAGCCGCCTGAGCCGCTACTGCAAGACCACCGGGTCGACCCTTAGACTCACCGGTGGCTCTAGTTTCGGCGGCTTGAATCGCAGCTGCGTCTCTACGGTCGACAGGCTTATCTCCAAGAGACAAAGCTGTAGCCTCCAAAGCCTCCCCAATCGTAACCGTGTCTACGGATCCCATCGTCGCAACCGTTGGGTCAGGTTGAGAGAAACTATCGCCTTGCTTTCTTGCCACGTCATCACCGGAGACGCTGAAAACGATGCCGTATTGATCATGTGGCCGTGTGTTGTCCTGATCTCTTGGCCTTTGAGGAGAATGCTGATGCTGTGCCATTGCTTTGTTTTGTTTTTATTCGAGGCTTCGGAGCTTCTTTGGTTTGTTATTAATGGGATTTTGGATCTTGAAAGTAGGAGCTTCTCTGTTTATTTTCGATGTCTGTTTGACACGTGGATGTTTAACTCCACACTTGTCTTTGCCGCATGTTGATGACATGGATCGACCTTTTTGGATTTGAATTAACAAAAAAGGTATTTTTGATTTTGCTAATTTTTCTTTTGATTGGTTAGTTAAATTGATGTGGACCTTAAAAAATTATATGAGCCCTACTTAAATTTTATTTTGAGATTTTTTTTTTTTAATTAAACACAAAAGTCATCAAATTGTACTAGTACATGCTTGAATAAATAAAAATTTTGAAATAGTAACAGAGAAATTATAACGGTAACATAATGATCAAGATACAACGAGAGAGTCACAGAAAAACAGAAGATAATAAGCCTAAAAAAAAAACAATTTGGCAAAATGCAATCATCGTGTGGTTTTCTTATCATTTCTGGTTCTTTTTCTGAACTCTCTCTTCTCTTCAGAGTATTGCTTCTTCATCAAAAGGCTGGACATTGCCGCTCTCACAGCTTCTGCCGCAGCACTCATTACACTCTCTTCTATTGTAACTTTACCTTGTAATTGCTCCAATAGTTTGGTCCCTCCTGGAATCTGCTCGTCTTCAAGTATTGAAGATGATTCGGTCTCAAGGCAAGAGATGACCCGAACCCTTGAAAAACCAGGATGGTTCGAACCAGGCAGGTTTGAGGCTCCTGATACCATCCATAGTAATCTTGAAGATGCACTTACAGCTATACTTGTAGGAATGAAACTTTCTCCAGGGATTTTTATCACCTACAAGATTATTTACCCGGTTATATAATTGTTTTGTTGATTTTACTGGATTTGCTAACAGGATTCATACCTTTGTGATAGAGAGAGTATGTGCTGTCAAATCACAGCTTAACAAGAATATTCCTTGAAAGCTGCATTTACATTAATAGAGGATCAAACATCTGATTTAAACGAAACGTATGTGGGCTAAAATATTAGACTTGCCTTTGAATTGCCACTGCTGCAAGAGACGAATTCGGGATAGCGCATATGTCAGTAACTGTGACTTGGGTCGGCGACTCATTTTCATTAGACTCTGCATGTCCTGCCTTCAAATACGCACAAACAGAAATCACTAACGCTAAAAAGATACACAACCAGATATATAAAGATAAATTTGCAGATGAATGTAATAAGGATCGAAATTTCTACCACTGTACTAACTTCACATGTGTCGAGAAGAGACCCAGATGTAATGTCCCACAGTCGAACCTGAAATTAACAACATTAGCAAGGAGTCAAGCATCACTCACTGGTCGTAAGAACTGGAGATATAGACTTTAAGATCACTTACAGTTGAATCTCCACTTCCAGACATGAGGTATCCCTGAGTAAGCTCTGGAGTGCTGACAAATGCTGTGCAGGTAATGAACCTATTAAGGTTTAAGATAATGTTAATGGAACTGTTCAATACTCTCAGCTTTGTTTACAATCTTCCATTTTGTAAACAACACTCTGATAAATATCGTAGAAACCAAACATTAAGAATGCAAACAGAATATTTGGGATCAGATTAGATGTTGCTTTAAACTCTAACTTACTCTGAATGTCCAAGACAAAAACTCTGTATTTCATGAGCCCCTTCTAGAGGCTTCTTGGGAAAAACAGTCACCTGTGATGGCAAACAGAATCACTATAAGACCAATCTGAGCAAGAAAGGTATGACATTGTGCATTAGTGGATTAGACTAGCTTACCCTTATCTTAAAGTCCCGGTCTGCACTAAGAATATATCTACCATCTGGGGAAAACTCCTATGAACAAGAACAGATCAGAATGAGTGACATAGTAAGTTAAAACTTCAGCTTTTCATCATGCAAAAAAAACGAGACAACATATAAGAAAGGCCTATTGACAAAACTTTATCTTACCAGGCTAGTAATAATACTACAATAATGGGAAAGCAGCAGCGCACCCTTCTTACTAGGTAAAGTTTTACCGTCATTGATCCCATCCAGCTCAATCACCCATACAACACCAAACTTGTCCGCATAGCAAACATGTGAGTCATCACTACTTATAGCAACTGCGCTAACTCTTTTCTCAGAACATCTGCCATTAATATGATATTATAAGCTTAAGAAACATGAGATAAGCATAGAGTCTGTTTTGGATAAAGAGGGAATTGCAATGCTAGAAACACAATGCGTGAAAACTAAAACTAAAAATGGACCACCAATTAATCATAGTAATTATTACGATATGTAGTAACTAACTTACACTGTGTTAAGACAGCGCCAAGAATCTGCGGACCAAATCTTGACAAGCTTGTCATCGCCTGCGGACACAAAGAGCTTGCCACTTGTACTGTACCGAATAGCTCTAATGGATTCCTTACGGATAGGCCCATCAGATTCATCCACCAAACTAACTGGGCAATTCTCTCTGTCAATTTAAACATTTAAAGCAATCGGTTAACTAGATAAACTAAACATTCCTCTATTCCAAGTTTAACACATTTGTATTGGTGATTAAAATTCAATTGAATCAGCTTTAAAGCACCATAACAAAATTCGTCAAAAACTTGTTAAATTTCACAAAGCCACACGAAGAGAAGTTTCAAGGTTCCGATGTCTGAACCCAAGTCAATAGCAAGTCTAATTATCCTTTCAAAACAAACCAATCTATGAAGAGACATGTTCGAATTTGATTATGAAGGAGGCAATGAACTTACATAAGATCGAAAATACGAAGATCCGAGCCGACAGCGACAGCGACAGATTTCTGAGATGGATGAACGGAAATCAATGCAGGAGCAACTTCGAGTTTGTTTTGGATTTCAACTTCTTCGATGTGAGATTCTTCCTGCATTGTTGTTGTTGTTGTTACACAGAGAACAAAGGTTGGAGTTTTTAGGGTTTAAAGCAGTTCGTGAAAAAAAGCCGCCACAAAAGCACAAACAACAAAATCGATTTTATGTATTTGGATTGTTTGGATGTTAGTCTAATCGTTTTCTCATTAGAGTTAAGAAATTGAGCGTGTTAGTGTTTGTTTGGTACTACTCGTAAGACTGGGTTTCAACCATAGTTGGGCCGGAAGTCGAAACCTTATGGGCCCATTGGACTATATTTCCTGCTTTCGATTTATTCCAATAAAGATTCTGTTTTCGTATGTTTTAATCTTTATAACCAAGTAGGAAATTCGAAACTCGATTGGTTGGTTGACTTCTCTCTCTTCTCTCCCTAATATTTTTCAGAGAGAGAGGTTCTTATATGTTATCTCCGTCCGGTTTGTTTTTACCGGAGTTTATACTCGGATGAAGTCCGGTTCTGCTGTTAGTTAGCCGTCAACACGACTTCTCCGTTGTCGTGTTCTTGCCGTCAACACAGCTTTTTCGTTGCTGTGTTCTTACCGTTAACATGGCTTTCTATTGCCATGTCCTTTTGCTCATACAAAAGCTTGATGTTGAAGACTATGGCTTCTAGGATTGTTGAATCGGGAGAGTTTCGTATGCGCCAAATCTATTCTCTTTTGCCATAATATACTTCATCCATTGAGATTTTGCTTTTGGATCTGATGGTTTTCTAACGATGTGTGGTTTTCACTTCCACACAAAAACGTTGGATCCATCGGATTTACGACAGCTTATGTTACCTGCGTCTAAGGTTTGGTTAAAAACTCATTTCCATCTTAAATTTCGATTCCCTTTTGCTGCTTATAAAAATATTCAGAGATTCACTTATATTATCAAGGGTGGATTACTTCAATCTCTACATCTTATTTCATGATTACGATGGTTTTCTTATGAATCTATCAATCATTTGAGATTAGTAGATTGATTTGTTCTGTAATCCATTATTATCATTATCAGTGAGAAAAAAAGAAGAATTCGTAATCGGTTGTAGTTCCGGCAACGTATTCTGATTCACTGGATTTGGAATCTCTGCATGCGGTGAAGGATGTGAAATAAACACGTATCCTCAACTTATCCCCATCGATGAGACACGTTCTTGAGTTTATCCTTTCTTGGGCCTCTTGTTTGGGCTTCGTTGAAAGTTGTCTTTGATGTTTATGTAATTGGGTGTGATGTTATGTATTATTATTTCAATAAAACTGCAGTTTCAGAGGAAAAAAAAAAAAAAAAAAAAAAAAAAAA
>Ga0041059_1003493_pt1 | contig 10700 bp, 2 predicted proteins | sample AraColnosormetaG_FD_56232 | JGI IMG/M metagenome (GOLD analysis project Ga0041059, IMG submission 56232) | Arabidopsis roots microbial communities from North Carolina, USA - Col MF nosort | ecosystem: Host-associated > Plants > Roots > Unclassified | place: USA: North Carolina | collected 2013-09-02 | reverse complement strand
TACATTAGCTGTCAAAAAAAAAAAAAAAAGAGAATTAACATTATTTTACAGAACATAAAATTTTGAAAATAGATAGCGCCACTGCATGTAAGAACATACAAATTTCTTTTTTTCAACAAAATCTATTTATATTTCTTCTTTTTTTGAACATTATGTGTAGTTTGTAGTAAACTAAAAAGTGTGACCAACACAATTTAAATCATTCGATTTTGTAGCAAAAACATTTTTGTTCCAATTTCCAAGCAGCAAATATGGTAGGAATATAAATTCTTTACTATTTTTCCTCTTAACACATAAAAGTAAAAAAAGCATTCAATGATCAGTTAAAATCTGGTTAGAATTCTACCTTATCATTTAGAACTAGCTAATATTTAAATTCATATATACAAAAAATAAAATGGGAACTGTAGAGACTAGAGACTATAAATAGAGGATTGAGAAGAAGAACTTTTAAAGCTCTATCAATCATGAACTACTCGCCTTCTCCAACTTTTAAAACTCATCATAAATAGTAAAAAAGTAGCCGGAAAAATAAAATAAAAAGTCTATTTCTCTTTCCTTTAAAATCCAAATCCTATAAACTCATAGCTTTCTCTGTTCTTTACTTATACCTCACGTTATACATATATATAGAGTTTCTATAAATGCTTCTCTTTCCTCTCGAACAAATCTTCCTCACTTCTCTCATTTCCACACTCACCTTCCTCTCTATATATTAAACCCTATCTACTTAACTCTTCTTCTAACTCTAATCTCTCTCTCTATTTACTCTGCTTCTGTTCTCACTCTGAAAGAACCAAAACATGACGGTGGTTAGAGAGTACGACCCGACCCGAGACTTAGTCGGCGTGGAGGACGTGGAACGACGGTGTGAAGTCGGACCAAGCGGCAAGCTTTCTCTTTTCACCGACCTTTTGGGTGACCCGATTTGTAGAATCCGACATTCACCTTCCTATCTCATGCTGGTAATAACATGTTTCACAATCTTTTATCTTCTTTTACTTGTATGTCTCTTCAAAAACTCTGTTTGTTTTTTGAACCTAGAAGTAGAAAACATAGAACACCAACTTCTCAACCTTTGGTTAATCCAAAAAACCCATTTTCCATAAACAATTAAAGTTCGGTTCTTTTTTTGGTATCATTTCTATTTTTTTCCGATTCTTGATAAGATCAAAAGACTCATCATTTATATTATTTTTTGCAACCAAATGATACCCGAGTAACTATAACTAATAAAGTTTCCTCTTTATTATAAAAGGTTAAAAACATATAATAACGGAAAATTTAAATTATGGGACTGTAACAGGTGGCTGAGATGGGTACGGAGAAGAAGGAGATAGTGGGCATGATTAGAGGATGTATCAAAACCGTTACATGTGGCCAAAAACTCGATTTAAATCACAAATCTCAAAACGATGTCGTTAAGCCTCTTTACACTAAACTCGCTTACGTCTTGGGCCTTCGCGTCTCTCCTTTTCACAGGTACCCTTCCGTTTTCCTCCCACTCATAATCACACGCTATTATAGATTTTGGTTATCTAAACTAGTTTTGGTTTTTGCAGGAGACAAGGGATTGGGTTTAAGCTCGTGAAGATGATGGAGGAATGGTTTAGACAAAACGGAGCTGAGTATTCGTATATTGCAACTGAGAACGATAATCAAGCTTCTGTGAATTTGTTCACCGGGAAATGTGGTTATTCGGAGTTTCGTACACCGTCGATTTTGGTTAACCCGGTTTACGCTCATCGAGTTAATGTTTCGCGGCGAGTCACGGTTATCAAGTTAGAGCCGGTTGATGCTGAGACGTTGTACCGAATCCGGTTTAGCACAACAGAGTTTTTCCCGCGGGATATTGATTCGGTACTTAATAACAAACTCTCGCTTGGGACTTTCGTCGCGGTGCCACGTGGAAGCTGTTATGGATCCGGGTCTGGATCATGGCCCGGTTCGGCTAAATTCCTCGAATATCCACCCGAGTCATGGGCCGTATTAAGCGTGTGGAATTGTAAAGACTCGTTTCTGTTAGAAGTACGTGGAGCGTCGAGATTGAGACGTGTGGTGGCTAAAACGACGCGAGTAGTTGATAAAACGTTGCCGTTTCTGAAACTACCTTCGATACCGTCCGTTTTCGAACCTTTTGGACTTCATTTTATGTATGGAATCGGAGGAGAAGGTCCACGCGCGGTGAAGATGGTGAAATCCTTGTGTGCTCACGCGCATAACTTGGCTAAGGCAGGTGGTTGTGGTGTCGTGGCGGCGGAAGTTGCCGGAGAAGACCCGTTGCGGCGAGGAATACCACATTGGAAAGTGCTATCGTGTGACGAGGATCTTTGGTGTATAAAGCGGCTTGGAGATGACTATAGTGATGGTGTTGTTGGTGATTGGACTAAATCGCCACCTGGCGTTTCCATTTTTGTAGACCCTAGAGAATTTTAAAACTTTTTTTTTAACTCTATAATATATATTCTCTATTAACCACTTGATGTTAAATTAGGGGTTTTCTTCTAAGTTTATAGATTTTCTTGTTTTAGAATTAATCTTTTTTTTTAGGTAACTTTTTTTGCTTTTTGTTTTGTTTTGTTTTGTTTTTGTGGGTGTTATAAATTAGTGGTAAGAGGTAATATCTCCTACTTTTGGGTTTGTGTCTTCTTGTCTTGTAAATGGATCTAGCTTTTTAAGATACTTTTTCTTTGTGGCCAAACCAAAACGCCGACCTGATTATTATTTCCAAGTAGATAAAATTTCATGAACGCACTGATACGTATAATGATGCAATTTGTGTTAAGACGATACTTTGGAGATAAAATTACAATTATGACAATGATAGAAAATGTTACCAATAACGATTAGCATTATCGTGTGTGCCATCAAGTATAAACTAAGAGAAAGACGCACATTTTCTTAAGAGTAAATAAAATATTATGTATATTAGTTTAGTAGTTCTTTTTAGGTGGAGGATTTTGGTTCTTAGTACTTTGCTAATTCGAGTTTGATCATTGATATTTGATAGTGATTGGAGAATAAAAACTTCTTTTGATATCGCTAATCTTACGTGTAAATGACATGAATATCAATGTCATGGACCACACTTTTTCCCCCAAATATGGTCCAAAGATGTTCAACTGATAGATTTATATGTTTCTTTTGTTGGTTTGCGGTAGCAAAAGCTATATCATGATGAAACCTTTGAATCGGGTTTGAGAACGTGTCCTTGTCCGAAAGAGGTATTGTCGAGTCGAGAGCACCGATCGAGTCAGGGAAATTGTTTATACTATAAGGTCTTGACCATCACATAATAAGACATGTGGATAACTTCGATCGAGGAGTGATACTTTGTGTTTGTGGATTAGATTTATCATTTCTGTTATAACGATTGGTATACATGTGTGTATGTTGACCCTAGGTTTGTTTTCTAGTGTCGTGAGTTTCTATAATTACATCTTGCATTTGTTGGCAATATATATGTAACTATGTAAGGATGTTATCATCGGTTAATCCGAACCATATGACAAGGTTCTAATAAGCAATGGAGACGACTAGTTGCGGACCATCTTGTGGTTCACCGACATATAATTTTAATGGTTTTAAGCTAATGAAAGAAAATCTAAGGGAAGTTAGGTGATAGTCTTCACGGAGTTCTCAAGTAGACGATCATGTGAATCTCAAGGATCCTAAAGCACTAGTAGCAAAAAGAAATAATTAATGCAACATATTGAGAATGGTAATTACTTGTGAATCAAATCAACGATCCGTATATTAATAACGTTTGTTTTTGTAACGTTAAAATCTATCATTATTTGAATAAAATGAGAAATATATATTATTAATTCATAGAAATTGTGGGCGTGTTCAACACCCAAACATCACATTCTCATCCATCCCCCACAAAAATCCGGGCGTGATATTATTTATTCGAAGGGAATATTCATTATGCGAGTGCGTCCGTAAGGAAAATGATGTAACATTAGCGTGAAGCTATTTCTATATTTTTAACTCTTTTTTATGAACAAAATAAGAGAAAAGAAAACGACGAAGAAGATTTTCTGCACAATGACGGTGGCAAGTCAATTTAAAGTTATCATTTTTTGTCGGTCTAAAATATGGTTTCTCCGACGAAACTTATTTAATTCTCTCCTCATTTTAATTCAAAGACGGTTTAAAAGTTCGCTGCATTTGTCAGTTATCAAATTTTCACGGAGCTTCCAAATAAGTTTTATGATTAAATAAAAACGTCTAACTAAAAAAAGTTTTATTCAGTTTTATGCTTATTTTCCTTAATAAAAAGAAAAGAAGAGAATGTTTTTTACCGTAGTCAAAAGTCTAATTAGATATGAAATATCGACTTGGGCCCTAGTCCAGTCTTATGGATCTCGATACTGCCCGTACACAAGTCCAAAATAAAGTCAAAGTCAACAACTTTCAGAATCAACAAATTTGTAACATTTATAAAAACATTTCCTATCAAATTAATATTTCTAAAGTTTTGTGGCGCTGTTCTTCAAGATTTTGAAGAAACAGTAATGTTACAAACAAAAAAAATTGTAATGTATTGTGAAAAATAATTGTAGTCTTTTTTTTTTTTACAGCAAAAATTGTAGTTAGATAGATGATTTGTAAAGCATTTTTTTCAAAAAAGCTTATTTTAAAAACTATTCTGCTAATGAATAATCATAAAACACTAGATATGAAAATTACAAACAAAAGTGACAACTTGATCTAAATTTCACCTTTTATTATTTGAAGAACCATTTTTTTTTGTTTTTAAACACTTCCATTTTAAAGTGACAACAAAGCAGAAAGAAAAAACCATTACCTACTAAGGAAGAACAAAACCACAAAGGAAAGAAAATGGTAACATCTGAGAAATTGGATCTAAAGAGAGATAAGTTAGTAATAGGATGAACATTTTAGCAAACCTAATTCATCTTTTTCTTGCTTCTTACGTCTCCTGCTAATGCTTCTTGCTTGTGGAAGAAGAAGACTTGGAATCATCATTAACAGAACCAGGACTTGAAGTCCCTGAGCTACTTATCATATCTCCACTTCTCTCTTTACCAGACCAAAGCTTCGAGAACACTCTAGAAACTCCTAATCCTCCTCCTTTCATCAGTTTCCCTTGGTTATGGCTCTCTTGTTGATTCTTTGCGAGTCTTAGATTTGCTAATTCACCTCTCAAAGCTTTGATATCTTCTGTGTCCCAACACTCTGTGTCTTCTTGATCAGTAGTGTTTGTTGATCTTGAAGCAGGTATAACCTCTGGTGTGCTGTTTCCGGTTGATGATGAACCGTTGTTGTTGGCTCTTACTTGTTCAAAGAAGAGCACTTGCACTACCACACGCATTGGTAACCGCTCGTTTTGAACCGCGTGAGCGCAGGCTTCTGCTGATAGTTTTCTGCAGTCCATTAGCCTGCAGATACGCTTCTTCTCGCTCTTGTTCATCTCTGGATGTTCCTGAATGAGAGATAATTTCAAGAAATCAAAATCTTGATTAGTTACTTGATCAAACCTTGATTACTAACAACTGACCGAAACAACGGATTAGGTATTGCTAAATAAGATCTTTGTATGAATACTTTGTTGAGATAGAGCTTAAGAAACATGTCGATAGCGCGATAAACTCCATCGTGAGACTGTCTAGGAAACATGTCTAGGAAACATGTCGATAGCGCGATAAATAAGATCTTGTACCTTAAGAAACATGTCGATAGCGCGATAAACTCCATCGTGAGACTGTCTAGGAAAGCTCGAGACCATTTCCGCAAGTGAGAGGAACTTCTGAAGAGGCAAATTATCGGAATCTCTCGATTTCTCAGCTAAATAACCATCAACAAGTTTCGCAACTGATGCTTTTGCGGTTACATCATCCTCTCTCGGGTCTCGGGATTTCAAGAAAACCTCAACTAAGCTCTGCATCAACTCAACATCATAGAGCAAAACATCGCCCAAATTCGCCTCATCTAACCGCTCACCAACTCTGTTCTTTAACCCGGCTACTTCATCACAACCAAGAAAGATCGAAGCTCGTAACAACTTAGTCAAGAAACTCGAAGAAACGCTACGTTTCTCATCAGGAATTAACTCAATGATTGAATCGGCCAAAGCTCTGTATTTAGCAAAGTCAGTGACCTGTACTGAACTACTTTTGCTGAACCCTGGAATCCTTTTAATCGCATACGCGTGCAATGCTTCTCCGATAACATCAGCTGAAACATTCCCTCTCGCTTCGATTGTAGCGAGAGCTCGTTTATACAAATCGATATGAAGATCACAAAGATCCTCAACCCACCAGTCTCTAGGAACCGCCTGAGGTTTCCTCAACCCGTTATCAAGATTCTTCTTCTTGCTGTAAGTATAAGACCATTCGACTTTCGAAGTATCTATCGAAGCTCTAGAGGCGATTGAGTCAAGACAACGCCCGGTTAACTTCAACTCTTCAGAGTATGGAGACAAAGCTCTAGTGGTTTGAAGCACGATGATCGAATCTTTCCAGCTTTGGAGTATGCTTGAGTTCAAGAACACCTCAATCTTGTAAACAAGATTCCCCTTTTCGACGGTTTCATACATTTCAAGAAATTCAGCGGCGCAGCGAGCAGCGACTACGTTGTAAGCGTTTAGAGTAACGGTCATTCCGTAACAGAATTTAGCACAGATCTCAAATGAAGCAGGACCACCAGGAATCTCTGCTATTTCAATCTCGTCTTCATGATGATGATGATGAATCTGATTCTCTTCATTTGATGATGATGTTGATGTTGTGATTAGCTTCTGCAACCGTGCACTTTTCGAAAGCAACGGAAACTGAAAACATCAAAACACATAACAAAAGATTTGATCAACCAAAGTTTCATATCAAGATTAAGGATACACAAAAGATTTGAATATTTCTATATAAAAATGTGTACCTTGTGAAGATAGAATTTGACATCACCAATGATGACAATAACATCTGTTGCTAACTCACTTGATACATACCTTAAAAAACAGAGATTAACAAGTATATTGTCAGATCTATAAGCTAAGTTTCTAAGTTTGTATTCAGACAGAACCAACATTGTAATAATCAAGAACATAAAACAGAAAGGTAAAAGATGAGGATTAGAACACAAACCTAACATTGTCTCCTTCAGATTGAAATGAATCAGGTTTGGATCCAAGTTTCATGAACTTCATGATGAAGAAGAAACTGATAGAAGAAGATATCTCAGAAAGAAGAAAAAAGACTCAGCTTGTGTGTTATCACTCCCCAAAATGCTTCTTGAGTTACACACTTAAGGAGACAACACTGTGAAAATCTCACATCTCAAAGAGAACATTGAAAAAAGAAATATAAGATTTTATATAAAAGAGATAAAAACTTAGAGATGCACAAAACACCCACTCAAAGCTCGAATTTACTGACACACACACACAGAGATAAACTCTTTAAAATAATCAAATTCTTTTTCTCTGTTATCTAAGTGCTTCACACATTCACAAACGCAGAACCATGTGAAACCTTTTTTTTTTTAATCTCTTATTTGTTTAGTCGTCCACAAGTAAAACGAATCCAAAGCTTGAATCTTTTTGTGGTGGCGATTGCAAAAGCGTTGTCGTTTAATAGTAAACCTGCAAGAATCAAGAAAAACAGAGAAAAAAATTGAAGACTGCCACTTATTCAATAGACAAGATGAATCAAATCTTTTTTGGATGTTTGCTAAAAAAGAATCTAACAAAAACATAACATGACACTAGTGGCAGAGATCGTTTTTGGTACAAGAGGACTCAAAATTAAAAAAACAATGAGTTCTTTCTACATCAATCGATTCTTTAAAACCCTAAGATCCTCAATTGCAAAACTTGAATACAAGAAAAAAAAATTGGATACCTTTTTCTTGATTGTCTTCCTCAGAAGCAAACTTGAGTTTTCTTTAAAGCTTCTCTTAATCATGAGACAACACCACTACCACAAAAATCTAATAGCTATATAATCGTATAAAATCTCTCTTCTTTCTCTCTCTCTATGAGCCCCACAGAAACCAGAAAATATAAAAAAGTATGAGCTGTTGTTGTTCTTCGACTTTAAACCTCAAGAACGCAAAATGCGCTACAAACCAAGAAAAACAAAACAGAAGTCTTTTCCTCTCTTCGAGTTAAGCACAAACCAGATCAGGTTGATGATAAAAGATTCTTCTACTTTTTTTCTTTCTCTTAAACACAATCAAACAGTGACCTTTCGTTTAATAAAAATCGGTACAACTTTTCTTCTTTGAAAATTGAGAAAATTAAAGAAAAGAAAGGAGAGGAAGGAGCCAAGAAAACTGAATGAATGAAAGAAAGAGAGAAGAAGAAGAAAGAAGAGCTTTTTTGTTTTTGTTTTGATGAATGCACGCGAAATCTGACAAAGCACTTACTTGTGTGCCCCCTTCTCTTCAGACAAACTTACCTTCTTTTCAGGACATGTTTTCTCCTTTCCTTTTCATTATCTCTCTCTTTTATCTCTCCCACTTCTTTTTCTTCTTATTAATCACTTCTTTTATTAATATATTTCATCAATCACATTATTTACAAAATATTTTAGTTTTGTATAACTGTCTATTTTTAGTGAATCCCTAATCTCTCCTACTTTGGGAATCTTATGGATACTATAGGATCATTGTAACATAGTTTATACATGTATATATGTGTCAAATTGTGAGTCAAACAATATATAGTTTATATATATACGTGTGAAATTGTGAGTCAAACAAGTATATTGATATAAGAAATAAAGTCAAAGAGTTCTTAACCTATTTGGACCTAAAGATATGTTTTTTTTTTGGTGTTCGTTGCAGAAAATCTTCTTGATTAGATTCACTTCAAATTTAATTTTGTAGATCCTGAAAGATTAGTGTTAAATATTTGATGGGTTTTTTTTTGGTGTTCGATGCATGTGGTAGCCAATAAGAATCCAATGAATGCAAGCTAGCTTTAAGAAGTTAGAAGTCGATTCATTGCTGTTTCATCTTCACATGGTTTTACATCTCACGAATCTATTCACATTAACCAATAGATTTGCCTCTTCGGATTTTTAATTGTTTTTTTTTGGTTTCCCTTCATCAGATTGGCATCTACTTATGATCTTAGGAGTTGGGTGAGTCAACATGATTGAGATAGCATACAAGTTGTTCTCTTGTGCAAAGTTGATAATATGCAACATTTTTTTTTTCTTTTTTGGTCAAACATGATAAGCAACAAATATATAAATTATCAAAGCGATTATCTGAGAAATATTCGTGTGATTATAGCAAAGCACATGGCCTAAGATTGCGAATGAAAAATGGCATAAATTTCGAAGTGCGCAAAAATAATAAATAAAGTGATAAACTACTATCAGGAACAATAGCTAATGATGATTCTCTTTAAATCTAAAATACACTTATGTTTATTATTTTCACTTCTGAAATATTATTTCTTATCTGATATGACACTCACCTAATATTATTTTTACCAAATTACGCGTTTACATAGTTAATCTTACTATACTCATATCATAATATCATGCAGGTATCCCCGTATGCGGTTGATGTCATTTCTTCTATATGTTTAGAAAATTGAAATGATTAGAATGAACATCATATTTTTTTTATCAGAATTTTCTTTCCCAAAGTATTGAACGTTGTGAATCGATAGGAAAGTCGAAAGCTACATGTTACCTAATTACAATATGGACGAGTACTCGTGTGATTATGGGAACCACCAAAACGTGGTCCATGCATTCCCTTTTTTAGCCAGCCTTTATCTCTTCTTTTCCCTAGCTAGTCTTATATTATTTCGTACTAAATTCTTATTCTTTTTTAATTAAAATTGTCTGAGATCAAAGTGATCATACTCATGATGGAATCTATTTAAATCATTTTCGATCCTTGTTAAATTTAAATCGCTCAGTCGTTAACTACCGCACGATTATATTTAGACCATTGCATGTTCAATCATTTTTTTTTAACTCCTTTTTTCTGTTTATATCACATGTAATAAAAAAGATCTTGTAGGTTTACCGTTGTTTTAGTTTTGTCGAGTATGTGTGTATCAAAAGTTTAGCTGTCAAACTCCACTTTAATTTCATGTCATCAGCCTAATGCCACGATATTTGAGTTAATTGGTTGAGTTCTCCGGTCCTATTGCTCAAGTTGACATTACAAGAAAAAGGTATATACTATACAGATTATAGCATCAATTTGTATATAGGAAATTACTTATCTTTTCTCGATCGTGTGAAAATGACAGAAAACAGGACAAACAAATAAAGTAATGGGATTCAAATATGCAATGTGCATGCTGATAAAGAAATTGATGGGCAACTAACTACATCATGCATAATTCCAAACGAGTTGGCTATTGTTTTCAATCGTAATTCGTAATACAAACTCAACCAATCGAGTTTCGAATGTCATTTGCGTGCAAACAATCCCTTGATTTTGCTACTATATATATATATATATATCACCCCGCACATATTATTGAATTTCTTTTTATTTTCACGTTTCGAAATAAAACGAAATACCTAATGCTAAGTAAATAAACATATATACAACCATTTAATTTTGGATTGCATTCAATTTTTTTTATATATTTGACGACCTCATATCGAAGCTATTTTTTTGGCCAAAACCTATGATTTTTATTTGTTTTTTAGGTTTTGTAAAATTAAAAGTTTTAAATCATTATATATTTCCACCAATAT
>Ga0041059_1003492_pt1 | contig 10700 bp, 11 predicted proteins | sample AraColnosormetaG_FD_56232 | JGI IMG/M metagenome (GOLD analysis project Ga0041059, IMG submission 56232) | Arabidopsis roots microbial communities from North Carolina, USA - Col MF nosort | ecosystem: Host-associated > Plants > Roots > Unclassified | place: USA: North Carolina | collected... | reverse complement strand
TGGACTTACCTCCTGAAGGAGGCAATGAACTCTTGCTTGGTCATGTGCTTCATTTCCTCCAATTCTTTCCAGTAATTGGTAATCTAAAAACGCATTGGAATGGAATAGTAAAGAGCTGTATAAATTAACCACAAACGGATAAAATCATAAGAGGATTCGAAAGAGTGTTAGAAGAGCCACACATGGCCAAGAAAAACAACACCACTCCCATCTGCAAAACATCATCGCTTCTTCATTATAGTCAAGGAAAAAGAGAAAACGATGGAGAGAAAGGGAGAAGAAGAAGACTTACCTTGAGGGTGGTGGATGGATCGCCATAGAAGAGAGCTCTGAGTTGTTCATGCAGTGACTCATTGAGGTAAGGCATGATGAGTCTGAGCATCCTCTTTACATCTTCCTCTCTAACTCCAACCACTTTATGTCTCTCCTTCTTCACCATTCCCCGTGTCCATTATTATATACCTTATAACCCCAATCACAAAAACAACATGCAAAGATATGTAAAGAGAAAGAGAGTGGAATGGGTCACCGTATCACACCTGTTGATCATTGATTTTTATACGAACATGATGCCCAAATAGGTGAGTCACATGTACGCTACCACAGATATGAAGCTGTGCATATACATTCACTTTTTAGTTCTACTACTTAGAAACTAACCGTGTCATCTCTTTAATCAGTTGAGAAAAAACCTGAAATTGAGATGATTGGCATAGGAAGAAGAGATTATTAGGAATGATCTGAATCCGTACACCAACGTTGACCTTGATACATCTCTCCACAATACCAGATCCACTGCCCATTTCATTTCATTCAATATAGTTTTCATAGCAAATTTTTTGTAGATGGAATAATGCAGACTAAATTATTAAAAAACTTACCTAGTTTCTGTAATTTCTGGGGCTGAGTACAGTTGTCTTATTACTCTGCAGATCTATCTGAAACAGTCTTAAAGAGTTAGTGAAAAAAACAAATTGTCGAATCATTTCTAGAAAAATAAGAATTTACATTACCTGGATTGCAGACTCTTAGGAACTCTTCCATAGAAACTCCTTATTCAAAGTTTGATACCCACTCACCAAAAAGCCTGAACAAAATCAGACAACAGTAACATCAAATAAATAAGTACACTCGCATGTCACAACAAATTCAATTAAGAACGAACGTAATAAGGAGAAAAAGGAACAAACTTGCAGATTGAGGCTTTAACTCAGAGTTTTTCCGGCACAGGGATTTAATCGAAGCTGCTCCTTCCTTCCCGATTATGAGATCCCAAGATATTATTCCACCCAAGAAACTACCACATCAACCTTTTTTCTAAAACTTTCATCGCTCTTCGCTGATTGAGTTTGAAAAGGGAGGCTGAAAAAACTGAAAATGAAATGAGAGGCTAGGTTTTTACTTTTTAGTGGTTCTTTAACAAAACATTTGACCTAATGGAGGAGAATCCGTGTGTTTTTAAAAAAAAATTGGGTCAAAGTCATTTACCTGTATCAATGGCCAGGATTAAATCATGAAGAGCCGAATACACAGTTAACGGGTCATTAAGATCCGTGCGTTTCTAAACGGGTTTTTTTCATGGCATAAAATTTTTAACCTAAAGGCAAACTTGTTATTTCTGCGAACTTCATGCCCACCTCATTAAGTGTACGTCTCAAATAATAGAGTAGATAAAATAACACAATAGTCTATAACCCTAACAGTTACACATACAACTATGAATAAAGAGACGAAATGTTATGATTGTAGCAATACAACACGAACAATATTTATAGATGATTAGTTTGGGGTAGATGAATTAGCGTTTATAAGAAATTATAGAAGATTAACATTATCTAGAAAATTTGAAAATGTAAATCATTGGATTGCTCAGTTATCAATATAAGTAGATAACCCTAATAAAATATTTCCAACATCGATATAAAATATCATGGCCAAAATGTAAAGTTAATAGAATCTTTGAAATAGGACATAAAACATTATGATAAACATACATATAATGGCCCAAACTTTTGAGAGTATGGCCCATATAATTGACCAATCCATTTATTTGCCATTTACTGAACAATAGGAAAGTCATATACAATGGATGGTTGAAATCCACCGCGTCTTTTTAATAAGATCTGACGGCCAAGACTTATCTTTCATTAATAATCGGACGGCTGATATACACTCCTTTCTTTTGTTGTTGATGTGACGGTCATGATTTTATTGCTTCTATTAATTAAGGGAAAATTACTATTTTGATGACCAAAAATTGTGTTTAATTGCTACAATAACTCATAAAATGTAAGGGTCAAATTAGCTATTTTGATGACCAAAATGCCCTTTTGTGCTATGTTAGGAAACAAAAAGTCAAAAATACCCTCATGTTTTTTTTGAAAACGTTTTCGTAAATTTTTTTTAAAAAAATAATAGTTAAAAATTCTGCAAAAATAGTTGTGACAGATTTATTTAACACGACAGACTTAAATTTTTATTCGAGATTTTCTGTCACAGGTTTTTTCTCCCACAGACTTATTCGAATATAGTTACAGAAGATTTTTTTTTATGTGCAGATTTTTTTCTTTCCACGGACTTATTCTTTGATGACACCACAAACAATTGTAAGTTTTTTCTTTGTGTGGGCGATTTATGTCTTCAGTTGTGACTGACTTATTTTTCGAGGAAAAAATCTGTCATATTGTAGCATATTTGTTAATGGAAAAATAATGACTAGTTTGACTTATTAGTGATAACATATTTATTTTATGTTATGATAGTTTTTTTATTTTCACAAAAAATCTAGAATGTTATAGCAGACTTGTTATTAAAAAAATATTAATTGCTAAAATAACATATTGTTGGAAAAGAATTGTTTTCGCTTATGACAGTTTTTTTAATGTTATTACAGATTTCCGTTATCTTACCAAAAAAGTCTGTTGTATGATAGCAGATTTAGATTGTAAAAAACAAATTGCTGGATTGACTTATATACTGATGACAGATTTATTTTTTTCACGACAGATTTTTATGCTAAATCTTTTAATGACAGATTTATTTTTTTGGATTGACTTATATACTGACGACAGATTTATTTTTTTCACGACAGATTTTTATGCTAAATCCTTTAATGACAGATTTATAATTTTTAAGTCACAACAGATTTTTTCTAAACACGATTTAGCTTAAGGTTTATGTTTGACAATTTTTGTTATAATCTAAGACATGGCAGACATTATATGACCGCAACAGACTTTTGAAAATTAATTACCATATTTGAAAGATAATTCATTATGACCACAACTTACCATATTTTTGCTAGGGTTTTTGGCTTCCTTTCTCTTCCTTTCTCTTCCTTTGTCATGTCGGCACAATTTTCGTCTTCTATAGATCGTGGTTCATTCTTGTGAGAGTTCAATTTCTACTCAGATTTGTTAATTTTTTCCATTTTGGGTTAACTTGTTTTACTTTTGTCACTTAAATTTTCTCGACAATTTCGTGTTCAATGTTTTGGTGCTCTAACGATGCCGAGAGTCGATTCGACAATCACCAGGTGATTCTTGTGTGTGGCAGATGGATTTTCAACAAGATGAGATGGTTGTTTGTCATTGATAATAGTAGGGGATGTCGAGTTTTGGAAGTTAGTCGTGAAACCAGTTACGATCAATGCATTAGAATGGTCTATGAAGATTACGGGCTGGAGAACGGAGTCTGCGATGTTGTATTGAGTTACAAGATTTCGAAGACAAAGTCCCCAAATTTACCGGGTGATACACCATCGGTTATTATAAGTAATTCTAGACAATTTCATACTTTCTTGGGGCAATTGAAAAGCGAGACGATCCACATTTGTGTCAAAGTGAAGTCGAAAACTACGCTTCAATCCAAAGATGATAGTGATGCTCGTGTCATTAACAGCCACAGAGAAAACATGCAAGAAACGAAGATGAGTTGGTTAAGGAAGATACAAATATGTTTCATGAAGTGGAAGTTGTTGGTGATGAAGACGACGATGAAGAATCGAGATTTGATTACTGTGATGATTCAAACGGAACTGATTCGGATGATGAGAATTATAGCTTGTTTGGAATTCCACTAGAAAAAAGAAGAAACACAAAATTGCCATTGAAGAACAGAAGTTTAAGCATATTTATCGAAGAAGAAAAAGACGATGACAATTTCCCAAAGTTTCAATTGTCTTCTGTGAATTTGGCTTTGGGTCACTGTTATGACACTAAAGGGCACCTGGAAACACGGTTGAAGATACTTATTGTTTTACAAAAATTCGATTATTACGTTTATAAATCAACAACATTTATATTGATTATCAAGTTCTAGGTTAAAGGTTGTAAGTGGATTGTAAGAGCTACACCATTGAGCGACTATCCAAAGTTTTATGTCTGTGTGTTTATTTTGGAACATACCTTTTCAGTTACGGACCGTTCATCATGTGCTCGACAAGCAACACATAAAATACTTGGTGCGTTGTATAAGGATTTTGTTGGTGGTGTCGGACCCAAAGTATTGCCAATGCATGTTGCAGAAGCGTTGAATAAACGGTTTCAGAGTGAGGTACTATTATGATACATTGTTTTAGATATTTAATTTGTTCGATTTTATGCAACTAAAAAAATCTTTTACCTTTTGATAGATGGAATATTGGAAAGCATATCGAACACTAAGATATGCTCGAGAATTGGTGAGGGGAAGTCCAGAGAGTGGATAGGAGGAACTACCCATATACTTATACATGATACGGAGAGCAAATCATGGTACTCTAACTTGACTTGAAGTTGATGCAGCTCAAAGATTTAAGTATCTGTTTTTAGCAAGCGAATCCTCTACTATCCAAAACTGCAAAAGAAATATCAATGATGTCATCACAATTAACCACAATAGAAATCAAAAATTAAAACATTAATCTTAGTATAATACATTTGAAAAGAAAACTTACAGGTGCTCTACTATTAGCCTCATCATCTTCATCGTTTCTAGAAGTAGCAGCATCGGGTTTCGACTCTTTCATTTCTTTCAAATCTTTCTCCACTTCTTCAATCCTATTACTCAGTTGCACATCTAAGACACTTCTTTTCTTAATAAAAAGTGATTTAAACTTTCGTTCCATAGCATCAATTCTACTCGTCAGTTTCTTGTCCATCTCACCAATAGTCTCATTTATTTTTTCCAACATTTGAATATTTCGAACATGCTTTTCTTATCATCTTCATCGACCTACAATCATATTTATGTTCATATATTAGTTACTATAATGTCTATAACAATAGTTAAAAAGAAAAGAATGTCATGCAATGAAATAAAAACCTCGAGGTCTTCTTTCAATGTATCCTTCTTCTTTTTAGAGATTTCTTCGTCTTTCTCTTCAATAAAGTCAGTCACTTTCTTTTTCTTTTTATTGCGCATGGTACTAATGTCCAGATCATCTTGCACTTCAACTCTTCTTTTCTTATTTGCCACAACAACTGCTTGCCCACCTTCCCAAGCATTTAAAGGCAGACGGTCATTGATAATATCAATTATCAAGTTGTCTAGCAATGGATCCTTTTTTGCATTTTGTTCCACATCTCTCCATGTAGGATACATATTGTCTTGTGACACAGGTATCATGTGTCTAACACGCACCTGCATGACCAGACCAAAAACAAATTGTTAATGTTGATAAACTATTATTAAGAACATGTACTAACATGAAAAATATAAAAAAAAAAACTCCCCACAAGATTTAAAAATAGACACAAATTACATGGCCGTGCTCCGCCTTTTCCTTTTTGATGAAGTCTTTTAACTTGATACTTTTTCGAGATGAATTCCAATCAAGTAGTGGTATACATGTCAATATATCCCTTTTCATCCCATAAATCTCTCCTAATCCTGGGACACTCTCATAAATCCAAATCACTAATGCGTGAACGCATCTTTGAATAACATATGAGTCTTTGTCGTAGTCAACAATCTTCACCGAGTTTATTAGACTTTCGAAAGCAACACGACCCCATGGATATCTCTCAAAACCCACCGGATCAAGAACTCTTCTAGCACTAGACAAAGGGATTTTAGATCCGTGATGTATACCATGAATTGCAACAGATAGCAAACAAAGCCTACCAACTATCAGTCTCTCTTTCAACCCCCATGCCTTGCTAAGATCAATAACTGACTGCAACTCGGTAAAATTAGGACCATCTGAGGTTCCTACATTCATTGCTTCCCTAAACTCACGGTGATCAACTTCGCAACTGTCCAACAAATCAATTGGATCACAGTTTACGCCTGTTATAGCAGCGAACTCATTTAACGAGAATCAGATTGGTCTACCATCTATCAAAGACCAAATCTCTTTGAAGTTGTCTACTCGTAGCTGATTTATGAGGAATAAGTGAACCTTCTTTGCAGCCCATGTGTATGAGACGTCAACTAACTTTAGAAACACTCCAATAGATGATTTCTCTAAAGCATCCCACACATCATGACCTAATCCTTCTTTAATCATCCCAATTCTCGACAAGAAACAGTAGTGATTCATGCTTCTGTGTTTCAATGGAGATTTACCTTCTTCATATAGCCGTCGAGGATATTTGAATGTATTACTAGAGGATGCTATCCCTAAAAATCAAAATTCAACTACTAATAAATCATCATAACAGATGATTAATAGAGATATCATAATTGCATTAATCCAAAAACAAAGTGTCAAAATCTTTAGCTACAATAACGAAATTTGTGGGTAAGAATAAATTGCCGACCATACTCGATTCAAAGATGGCGGTGAAGTCTGTTCAGAACAAAATCAATGGTTTGTCAAAATTGAAATTAAAATAAGGAAGACAATCTACACAAAACAGGATTCGAGTTCTATCATCGTTCAATTTGAATTCCAACTGAAAAATAAAACAAGATTAAAACGATGAAAACTATGAAAACGATGAAATCGGAAAAAAATTATGGTAACCAACGGAGAAGAGAAACAGTGAATTAGCTTTTTCAGCAACGAAGAATATACCGTGATGAAATTAACAAGGGCTGAAGCGTATCCGCCGTTTATGGGGTCAGAGAAACAGAGAATTCACCACCGGAGAAGAGATGTCGTGAAAGAGAAAAGTCACGGCGGCTCTGTACTCGCACTGAAACAATTCAGACAAGATCCTCAATGTCGTCTAAGGGGTCGATGGCATCAAATTGATATGGGTAGGATTTAGATCGAAAAGAAGAACCAGAGTACTGTTTGGTTTGGGGAGATTACATAACAAAACCCAAAATCGAGTTATGTTAGTGATTTAATTTTTTTTTTTTTTATTTTAACTCAAAGAGATCGTAATTTTTTTAGACGATTATGTAATATAGGTTAAATGGTCTTTTCATACAACATTTGTGTTAATCTAGTTTTTCGTTTCAAGTGGGAGTCAATGTAGTTATTTTCTTAAGTTTTGAGTCAATCTGGGTAAATTTCACATTAATTAATTGTAAATTTAAAAGGCAGGGGCAGAGGCCAAAGTATTAAAGCCGACGGATACGATTAAAAACCCTTATTTTCATATCTAATCTAACGGTTGCGACTTAATTTCTCAAATTAACTCGCTTAGAACTTAGGGGCAGAACTACAATTACTCAAACTGAGGATAACCTCGATGATGAAATAAATAGCAAAAATGTTTGTCGTTTATTATATATATAGATTAATAGATACAAGAGTGAAGATGACGAAGTTGCGATTTGATAACGGTGGAGTTTTTTATTTTTTGGAGAAAACTGAAACGATTCAGCATGAGAAGATAGAGACGGTGAGGAGGAAGGATGCCTCTAGTTTTTTTTTTTTGTTAACTAATTTTAGGTTTTAGATTGACCAATTGATATTAGGGACTACAAAATTATTACGCTTTTATGTTACATAGTGAGTATGTGGGCTTCACATAGTTGGGCTTCTTACTATTATGGGTAAAAGTTTTTATTTAAGATTTTTTTTTTCCGATGCTGACGTGGCATATGAAGAGAGTGTTGGAAAAATAGGTGATGTGAACACCTTGAGAGGTCTTCAAGCAGTTTCTTTTATTAGTAGTAGATGTGTAGTTGGTTTACCATTAGGTTAAAGTCTAATGTTAGTCATTAATTTTTCTATGTGATCAATGCTTCGACTTAACATATAACCACAACTTGAACCATTTAAAAACCGCAACCCATTCCTTTAAAATTTCTTGAAGCTTTTAAAACACATCAAAATTACTTGAAATGTTTCATATCCTTTTAACCTTCAACCAAAACATTGTTATGGATTCTTCAATCCCATATTCCCATCAACCAAGCTTATTAAACCTTTTAACCTCTCAACAAGAGAACCAAGTGCTTCCACCAAATCTGTATGCTTGTTTTTCACCAAGCATAGATGTTGGATCATCAGAATTTCATTGGACTAATGATCCAAGTGAAGTGGAACAGCCAATTGTAGAGAAGAAATCAAGACGCAAATAGGAACCAACTGAAGATGTGGTCCTCATCAGTGCATGGCTCAACACCTCCAAAGATCGTGTCATATCCAATGAGCAAAAAGCAATATCATTCTTGCACCGCATCATTGCCTACTTTGCTGCAAGTCCCAAGCTACAAGGGAGGAAAATAGATCACCAAAATGTTGTAAACAGAGTTGGTCTAAGATAAATAAGGGTTGTTGCAAGTTTGTAGGAAGCTATGTGGCTGCAACCAAAGAGAAAACCAGTGGGCAGAATGATAATGATGTGCTCAACTTTTCTCACCAAAGTTTCTACACCGATTACAAGCCTAAGTTCACTCTTGAGCATGCTTGGAGGGAGGTTAGGGTTGATCAAAAGTGGTGTTCTAGCAATGCTTTAAATGTACCAGCCAAGCGAAGAAAACAAAATGAATCCGTAGGAGATCATGTGACAATTGACCTTGAAGGGGATCAAACACGCCCCATTGGTGTAAAGGCAACCAAAGGTAAAGCCAAAGCGAAGCTTACTCTGGAAGGTGATGCAAACAACACTATGACAGAGATGCAATATATTTGGGGGATTAAGGAGAAAGATTTAGCTTTCAAAGAGAAGCTACTAAATGGTAAAGAGAAGTTTCTCTCAGAAAAAAAGAAGCTACGTAAGGAGAGATTACTAGAGAGTCTCCTAACCAAAAATGAGTCTGTCTTTGACATCGAGTTGGCTCTTAAGCACAAGTTGATTACTGACATGTTGTCCTAAGTCTATGCTTTTGAGTTTATGTTCTTGTTTAAGTTGTGTTATATATTTTAAGTGTTTCAGTTGTGTTCTAACTATTAAATTTTATGTTCTATTCTTTTGTTTAAGTTGTTTTCGATTGTATTTCAGTTCTGATCATTAATTGTAATGAGTTTATTACTTTGTGTGTTATATACTTTTAAGTGTTTCAGTTGTGTTATATGCTTTAAGTATTATGTTCTTTTCTTGTGTTTAAGTTCTCTAACTTGTATTTGGTCTTATGAAATAAGTTTTGAGTTGCAAGATGTAGAAGATTTAAATAGTGCCGACATCACTTGTACAAGAAGACACCACATGTTTTGTAGACACCACATGTTTTGTAGACACCACAAGTTTTGTTTGGTGCAGAGACACCACAAGTTTTGTCTGTATTTTTGTGGTGACATCACAAGTTTCAAAGATACCACTAGTAATTTGTTTTCAATTATTGTAGACCATACAAACTTGTATTTTTTGTTCGACCAAAGAGCACTTGTATTTCAATTGTGTTTCTATTTAAATAAACAATCTTCTTCTAAACAAAGAACGCATTTCTCCTAAACAAACAAACAATCTTCTTCTTACTAAGAAGATATTTCTATTGACTTCTACACAATCTTATTTTTCTCCTAAACAGTTCTATCTTTTTTTACCAATCTACTTTACCAGATCATATTTTCTTGAAATCATTCCTATTTTCACCAAATCATTCCTCTTTATTTCCTTCAAATTTTTTTATCTTTCATGTTTTCTTCAAATCATTCCTCTTTTCACCAAAAAAGGCCTTGTACTACTTCCAAAAAAAGAGGATCTTCTTCATCTTACAATCTTGACAAAATGCTTGACGATAAGTTTGATCAATTTTTGATGAAACCTTACAGAGATATGTTGATCGTCAACCAACCAAGTCAACAACAAAGCGAACATATATTAAAAAAGATTGTGAACTGGGACACATCAAATTATGGAACGATTATTTCAAAGAAGATGCGATATTCCCTCCTCATATATTTTGACGCCGATTTAGAATGAACAAGCTATTTTTCATCCGTATTGTTGACTGACTCTCTAGTGAAATTCCATGCTTTGAATAAAAAAGAGATGCTACCGGCATATTAGGTTTCTCAGCATGCCATAAATGTACAGCAGCAATTTGTATGATTTGTAACACCCGTCCCGCCATATAGACTAAGACAGCATGTTATTCATCTGATCTTGCCAAAAACATTTTCTTTATACTTCACACACGAACAAAACATTGCAAATAACTCCTCACGCTTATTAACCTGAGTAAAAAGGGAAAAAGGGGGTGAGTAAAGAATACTCAGTGAGGGGAATCAAATCTGCCCACTGAAACATAGAACACTTTCTAAATCTATACAATCATCATCATAACATATAAACTTAGACACACGCAATCAACCTAACATGCTTTAACTTCTAATAACACATTTATAACAAACATATTATCCATAAATCCATAAT
>Ga0041059_1003491_pt1 | contig 10703 bp, 6 predicted proteins | sample AraColnosormetaG_FD_56232 | JGI IMG/M metagenome (GOLD analysis project Ga0041059, IMG submission 56232) | Arabidopsis roots microbial communities from North Carolina, USA - Col MF nosort | ecosystem: Host-associated > Plants > Roots > Unclassified | place: USA: North Carolina | collected 2013-09-02 | reverse complement strand
TAAAGGTTTTTTTTTTTTTTTGTCTTTCTTGAAATGTTATGGTTTTGTTCTTGTTATGTGTTGTGTAAGAGTTTCTTGAATCCCTTAGGAGAGAATTTACTGTAATGTGCTCTTCTATGACACTTGTGAATGATTTATTTGGACTTGTGTAGGGAAAGAATTGAATCCTTTGGCACCTCAGTTTCTACCATTCAATGCTAAGAAGAACCTAAACAAGAATGGGAGAGAAATTGAAGTAAACAGTTCCAACCAAAACACTAGAATAGGCGTCCTGATCCATGATGCAGATGAGAGTTTGGGTTTAGTATCTCAAGATAGTGTTTCCAACACTATGAGTATGTTAGATATTAGCAACGAGTTCCAAAAGTCTAAAAAGCTGGATCCGTTAGCTCCTGTTTTTGTTCCTGCTTGTGCAAAACTAAGTGAGAAGCACGGTGCAGCAGATCACATGTTAACTATGGAGACAAATGTTGGCTCAACTTCTGGTGTAAGTTCTTCAGACAGTATGTTGCTTAATACTTTTAAGGTTGTTGGGACACATTCTTTAGTGGTCGACCGCAGTTTAAGGAATAGATACTCTAATACAAGATTGGATAGGTCCAGCAACAAGTCTCATGGTCGGAAGAAGCTAAATCCTCTGGCTCCTCGGTTCTCACTAGCAGATCATAAACAAAATGTATATGGCTGTGAGGTAAACCAAGCTGCAAATGACTTTGGTGATAGACATGGCTGTTCCACATCATCACCATCTCAAAAAGTGGATGTTAAGAAACTACTTACGACGATTCATGGATTGTCAGAGTTGCTAACACATGTACACAGTTCAGAAACTTCGGATTTACCAAATGAGCAGTATCTTGATCTCATCAACTGTACTGTGCAGAATCTCAACTCCTATATCAATAACAGAGTTCAGGAGCATAGTGGGGATTATGCAAGTGCTGTACATAGTTCATGTGATTTATATTCGTTGCCTAATATGCGTAAGGTATGTTCTCTTGACTACTTTTAAGGATCATCGAAGCATTCTTGTTCGGTTTTAAAGCCTGTAGACCATCGTTATCACAATGTGCAGGTTATAAGAAATCATCATCAAACAGAAGAGCAAATCAACCCAGAGGTGTGTTTTTATAAAAGCTTATGGCTCAAGGCTAAGGCAGAGAGATCGTTGATGGAACATGAAACATTTCTTTCAAAAGCAAGATCTTGAGCAATTAGTGAAGAGTTATATAAGGTGACATCAGATCATCCTAACTTTTTTACTTCATAGCAACAATGTCAAAGATTGATTTCTCTTTCTATGAGGTCCTATTGAGCGTTTGCTTTCGATTTTGCAGGTTAGCGTGTAGAAATTCAAGCGGCTGAATCGAGGCGGTGTTACTAGCTAGAGAAGTTTTGCTAGCAAATGTATGTGTAGGTCGAAAAGAGGGACACTCATGTCAATTCTAGACAAAGACTTGAATCTGTATTTTGTGTTGTAGAAACTTGAAATACTTTATACACAAATCTAGCTTTGTTTCTTGAACCAAATTTGTATTTTGAAGCTACATTTCAATGAATATATGTAAAGAGATTACTCATCAATCTTTCTTGCTAAAGAGTTAACAACACTAGACATAAACGTCTCAAATTATAGATGTGAAGCAACATTGTTTATGGCTCAGAGAAAGGTAAAAAGAAATAGCCTCAAAAAAGTGGAGAAACAGAGATGTTCGAGAAAATTGCTAACCGAATCAGAAATGAAGCAACAAAGACGAACCATCACAAGTCTTTTGCAACTCACTAAAACCTATGTAGTGAGTTCCATAATGGCGGAAACAATATCTCCGTTACTCTCTTTAAGAGCCTTAACAGCCTTGGGCCTCGAGACACCGGCTTGAGTCATCACAAGATCAATGTCCTTGGCTTCAACACCAGTCTCATCAACATCTTCATCGTCTTCCTCCTCTTGTGCAACCGTGGCTGCTTCAGAACCATCAGTGTTGGGGATCATAGACGCAACGTCAGGCATCTTGAACCTCTGAGCAGCTTGTGCTTGTAGCTGAGAGCTCATGTCATCAATCTTAGCCTCACCGAATATCACATAGGTCTCAGAGTTCGGACTCTTGAACACATCCGGCTTCGAGATGACAAACAACACCTAAATGATACAATAACATACAGAATCAAACATCGCTACACAATAATGGAATACAGTCAATTAGGTCATTACTTACATTCTTTGATCTCTTGATAGTCACTCTGCTAACATCAGTAACAGGTTTCATTCCGAGTTTCAGCATCGCCTTTCGGCTTTTCTTCTCGCTTCTACTTTGCTTGGAAGCCTCATTCTCACCAGCTCCTTCACATAAACAACAACAACAACAACAATAACAACATCAAAACCCTAACAAATGTCATACATAGCAAAACCTAGAAAACCTAATCCAGACTCGAAACAGATTGATTCAATCACAAATCCACAACATGATTCCAGAAACATCCCTAAACCACCAAACGAAAACAATCAAATCGAGTAAAAGAGTAAAAATACCATCAGCAATCTCATCGTCGTCGTCATCAACATCATCATCGTCTTCGTCTCCATCTTTCACATCCTCAACAACAACATCGTTCTCCTTCTGCTCCATAACACAAACCAAATCAAAATCGAACAAAAATCGATTCTCTTAAAAAACAAATAGAGAAGAAGAAGATTACAATACCTGGAGCTTCATCTGCTCTTTAATGGCATCCATAAGAGCCTCCTCATTCACTTCCTCAATAACTGGACCTGGCATCTTCTTCTTCTTCAACCTCTTATCTTCTTCTTCGGAGGAAAAGATAAAAACGAAAACCCTTGAAACAGCGCAGCGAAACTAACCCTTTTCTCAGTTTCAGTGGCGATGAATATAAAGAGGGGCGTAAGATAGTGATTTGGGCTTACCCTATCGTTTAATGGGCCTTAGAAATAGTTCGTTTAAGTTTTATTAATTAGCCCATTAGATAATACATTAGCCCCAAACTATTTGTTTTCATAAATATATTAGCCCAAGTCCACCAATTCTGATGTGGTGTGTTTTCCATTGATAACTAAAAAAACAACCAATTTTAACGCATGAATATCTAGGTCGTTTAGTTTTTTTTTTTCTATTACAGATTACGAGAGTTGTTACATAGACAATTTTATTATGCATAATTTCTTTCCCTTATTAGATCCACGATATACGACACCTCATTCTTCTTCTCCATGCGCTTGATGGATACCAAAAATATCTTCTCTGCGTATAATCCTGGCGAACGGCTATAATTGTACATCGTTGTAGATCTCCTGCACACTTGCCTCAATTAATCTGCAAATCTATTAATAAATTGCAGTAGCTGGGATTCAAACTCCAAACCTCTTAGTATATAAGTATTAATGAACCCTTGATCAACCATTGAACCAAGGAGGCTTTCTGGGTCGTTAAGTTAAGAGACAAAATTTAATAAATAATTAACTTAGAGACAATTAGTTTTTTTTCTTTTTAAGGTATATTGACAAAAAAAATAGATTTGACGTTGGAAAATATTTAAAAAAATAATAATTATCTCTGCTTTTTTGCCTTGCGTATGGGACAATACGTATATTCAATTGACTTTTTGTGCAAGGAACGAGTTGAGTGCATTTTAAAGGTTAAAGCTTGTCATGTGAAATAATACACATACAACAAAAAAGAACGAGTTAACATGCATATTAGTAACGGCTAGACTATTAATTATTGTTTTTTTTTTCAGATTGGAGAAGTTTTAACATACAAACAGATATTATACGATTCTAGAATGTGTACACGTGAAAACACATATATAAAGCACTAAAAGGTCAATATTATACAAGCAGACAATTTGTTAATATCTGTGTGCGATTAAGTTAGTCTAGCCGTTATTAAATGCATGTCAACTCGCTCTTGCTCGTTGCATGTCCGTGAACTCGTTCTATCACGCAAGGCAAAAGCTGAGGCTGTTTTTTTTTTGAACTTTTTCAACTTCATATCTATTTATTTACTTTATTTGTCTTTTTACAAAGATAGAAAAACTAATTGTCTCTAAGTTCATTATTTATCAAATTTTGTCCCTTAGCTAAACGACCCCAATATCCATGCGTTAGAATTGGTTGTCTTTAGTTTACCAGTGTGCAAGTGAAAACACACCAACATACAAATTGGTGGACACAATTATTTAGGCTTATATATTTACGAAAACGAATTATTTGGACTAATGTATTTACTCCGATGGAAAGTAATGGAACCTAAACGAGCTATTTTTATGGTCCATTGAACGATAAGGTAATCCCAAAGGACTATCTTATACACTTTTTACAAATCAATGTTATAAATTTTTCTAAGATCTGAATTTTGTTTTGACAAAATATGATGAATTCAACAAAATCCGGTGACCATTCGATAAAACCGCCATTGGAATCATAAGTTTCCCGAAAGATCAATTAAAAAACCTTTGTTGGACAAGCGAGCAGTGTAGTAAGCAGTTCCTTCATTGCAAAGATGGTTTTATATATTTTTGGTGCGTTTAAAAACGAAATCTTATAAACGTACATAAAAACGAATTAATGTATTAATGTCACTTGGTTAACCAAGCACAACAATACAATATCGTTTCATAAATGCTGCGTTGTTTCTTTTGACGTCATATTGCGTACGTTACGTTTTTAAATATTCTCGTCTAGAAAAAAAATATACTAACCAATTTCATACAAATGCCTTGTCATTGAAATAGGTGTACTGCCTTTTTTGATTACTTCAATCTTGGATCATTCAATTAGGAGACTCTTAGGCCAACATTAAGGTTGAGGTTCATGTGTTTAAATTGGTCGTATTTGGTTTATCAATGCAAGTGAAAGCAAGAGTTGGTAGACAAATGTTTAGCACATCATGCCCGGAGGCAGGAACGCAAGATATAACATTTGCCTAATTATTTAAAGGCTCCTTCAATTTGTTATATTTTTTGTAGTTTTACCTTATATCTTCAATAACGCGGTCTAGAGTTAATGGTCTTTTCATTAAATACCATGTCACAATGTGAATCTAGAGTTAATGGTCTTTTCTTTTTTGTTTTTGTTTTCAATAATTGTTTCTTATTTTGTCTTATACATATTAACTACTTCTTTAAATGCGGTCGGTGGTCTAAAATATTTAACTAATACCAATAACCAGTGCACTGGCAATCTTAATTGCTACTACTCCTTTCAAATTATTTTTCTGTTTTAAAATGACTAGTATTGTTTAGATTTCAATATGAATTTCCATAGAAAATACATAATTCCAATCCAATTCTAAACAAATATAAAAATAATAAATACAATACCAAGAATAATTGCTTTTTACGAGATATTTTTTATATACTTTATTAATTATGTGAAATGATATTTATTGAGAAACGGATATATGTATTGATAATACTCTGATTTTCTTTGTAGAAATGAAAGATTTGAATATTACCTTGCCATAGGCTTGATTATTTGAGATGAAAACAAACTGATCAACGGAAGAAACACAATTGGCCAATGACTGAAACTTTAAAAACAGAAAAAAAAAACATAAACACAAGTTAGAAATTCGAAACAACACTTGATATCGGTCAACCCCATTAAGTATTGTGAAGTAATTAGATGTGAGTTTAATGTTAAACGAAAATTCAAAAATGATAGATTTGTTTAGGTTTAGAAATTATCTTGTGAAAAAATCAATTTCATTAAGTTATCGAAAAGACACAGTCATCTGAAACGTCAATGCATGCATTCGATGACAACAACACAAAAGATTAGGTTTGGAAGTGGAGACTATGTTTAATCGATCTCTTATCAGTTTGTTTTGGTGAGATTTGATATAGGAACAGGTGGGAGGCGATCACTTTCACTTTTTTCGGTAAGAAAAAACCGGATTTGCTCGAAAGGCAAGGAGAGGATTTGGTGACTCTACTCAAAATGTATCATCATAAATCTGTTGAATGAGATAAGATTTTGAGCGAGAGTTGGGTTAGAGATATGTATGTTCTCGATTGACGGTTTTTTTTGTTTGTTTGTTGATTGTGTCATGAAGGTTTCACCCAATATAAATAGAGATTTTTGGAAAAGAAAACTTTTTATGGACCTTATCCCTTTTTTAGTAAAATAAATCCATTTTTCAAGTTTTTACTTTTTTTACTTTTCATGGGCCTAGTGTTTTTGTTTTAGTAATATATTGTATATACAACAATAAAAGTTACAAATGAGAATTAAAATAGAGAAAACAGATAAATATTAATTCATTATTTTCCTTTTATTTTATTTTATTTTGATTATCCATAGTTTAATACCTTGTTCAATTAATTGCCCGCCTAGCCGCTTAGGCGTGATCAGATGGGATCCGCGGCAATTTTGTCCAAATCGGAAAGATTAATTGTTGATCCGATTTTTTTCGTCTAGACCCGTCTAGAGGGTGCCTAGCCCATTTTTATTTTTTCATTTTTTAAAATCAAAATTTTTTAATATCCAACTTATATTCGTAATTTGTATGAAAAATCATAAATTTGAACCTAAAATCTTGTTTTTATGTGTTTAATATAATTTTAAAAATAATTTTATACTAATTTCTTAATTATAATAGATTAATATGTTTTAAAAATATTAAATTATCCTAAAACTAATCCTGATTAATCCACGTATAATCTTTGATTTTCTGCTAGGGGCTAGGCCCACCCTCACCGTCTGACTAGCGCCTAGCGATTTTTTGAGCAAATGTAAAACAAATCAATTTATTTTTGTGTCCATAGATAAATAATTGTTTTTCAATGTTTTTTTAAAAAGCATTCCGGAATAAATCCGTATAATATTATTAATTATTATAGAATTAATAGTTATTAGATGAAAAACATATATAATTTATTTAGTTAAAATAATGTTTTATATATTACAATCAAATTCTTATTTATTCAAAATTTTATGTATAATTAATAGCATGCAAACTTTTTTTTCTTTCTTTTAGTTTTTAGTAGTGATATACTCTTGATACATATAAAGACAAATGTTAAAAATGACAAAACAAAAAAAAAATCAATGTTACAACTTTTATTAGCAGCATGGGAAATCGAAAATATATATTTTAAATTATTTCTGTATATTAATTATTTTGTCTCTTTACTAACATGCAAAACCTGTTTTCCAATTTTATAAAAGTTCTCGTACAACAAAGATAAAAGTTACAAATGACCAAAAAATAGATAAACGTTACAGTTTCTCTGGTTTTCCTTTTTAAAAAACTTTTAGTAATACGTTACTTGTGTACACAATATATAATAAAGTTGCAAATGGCAAAAATCCCAAGACAAAGAGATAAGATGATAAAGATTACAATTTCTATTATTAATTTATTTTTCCTTCTTTTTTGAGTAGTTAAATACTTAAATCATTTCCGTAGATAAAACATGTCACCAGATTTCTTACTTAAAAAGGACAAAGTATAAAACTCGTGCGGTGTCCTTGTCCTTATATAACACATCTTTGAGACTATGACTCATGTGATATTGTACCATAACATATCTCTCTCTTTCTCTCATTATCGCTCTCACTTCAGATTTTAAACCAATCATGGCAGCATCAAAACTCCTCGTATCCGACATCGCCTCTGTCGTTGATCACGTCCCTTCAAACTACGTCAGACCAGTCTCTGACCGTCCAAAAATGTCCGAGGTTCAAACTTCCGGCGACTCTATTCCTCTAATCGATCTCCACGACCTCCATGGACCTAATCGAGCTGACATTATCAATCAGTTTGCTCATGCATGCTCTTCTTGTGGCTTCTTCCAGGTAAGTGCACAAACAATCCACTTTTAATCTCCTATACTCTGGTTTCTTGAGTAACACTCTTATCTTTTCTTGATTTTACACTAGGGTTTTGCAATACTGTTTTTCTTTCTTTCATGATTTTACACTAGATTTGTTTCCTCTGTTCCAGATCAAGAACCATGGAGTACCAGAAGAAACGATCAAAAAAATGATGAATGCGGCAAGAGAGTTTTTCCGGCAATCAGAGAGCGAAAGAGTGAAGCATTACTCAGCAGATACCAAAAAGACAACGAGACTCTCCACAAGTTTCAACGTTTCCAAAGAGAAAGTCTCTAACTGGAGAGACTTCCTTCGACTCCATTGCTACCCTATCGAAGATTTCATCAATGAATGGCCCTCAACACCGATCTCTTTCAGAGAAGTCACAGCCGAATACGCTACAAGCGTTAGAGCCTTGGTTCTGACACTTCTTGAGGCAATCTCAGAGAGCTTAGGTCTTGCGAAAGACCGTGTAAGCAATACAATAGGCAAACATGGTCAACACATGGCTATTAACTACTATCCCCGGTGTCCTCAACCAGAGCTAACTTACGGACTTCCGGGGCATAAAGATGCAAACTTGATCACTGTTCTTCTTCAAGATGAAGTCTCTGGTTTACAGGTGTTTAAAGATGGTAAATGGATCGCTGTTAATCCTGTTCCCAACACTTTCATAGTCAACCTTGGTGACCAAATGCAGGTAATTAGGAGACAAAGTGAAAAAAAAATCATCTGTTTTGTTCACTCTCTTTGTACTTACTTTATGTGCTTGTTTCTCCTCATAGGTTATAAGCAATGAAAAATACAAGAGTGTTCTTCACAGAGCGGTTGTGAACAGCGACATGGAGCGGATATCGATACCGACATTCTACTGTCCTTCTGAAGATGCTGTGATTAGTCCAGCACAAGAGCTGATCAATGAGGAAGAAGACTCTCCTGCTATTTACAGAAACTTTACATATGCTGAATATTTTGAAAAGTTTTGGGACACAGCATTTGATACTGAGAGCTGTATTGACTCGTTCAAAGCATCCACCGCCTAAGATAGTGTACTATCGAATCAATCATCCGTCATGACTAGGCCGGTCCTTAGTTCTTGATTGGAACTCAAATACCCATTTGTGTTGCCATTTCAAGATCAGTATAGTTTTCTTTAATGAACAAATCTGCCTGAGAAGTAAAACAAACTGTTCTTGCAACATTTTGAAATCATTATGTTTTTATATTTACACTTGCACATATTGTAGAAGTCATTCAAGGAGGAGCAATAGTAGAATGATACACAGAAATCGATCTCGCAGACTTGAGGGTCATGTCGCTCATGTTAAGTAGATTCTCAGCTTCCATCAATGCCTATTATCCAAACTAAATATGTTTAAACATCATTGCTGCTGAGAATATATATCCAATGTGGATTTCATATTGAGGAAACTAAATCCCAAAACATAGTGTTCCTAGTAACAAGTTCTTACAACATATGACTTTCTAGCTACATTAATATTCTTGTCCATGTTAATTATATATCTCAACATCAGGTTTAGTCGCAGCAAGCTATGTAACATGTCATCTTCAAAATACATAAAACACTTGATAAAAAAAGTTTATATGATAATATTTCCTTCGGCTACATTGCATGTAGTGACCAAATTAACCATTAACGGTGGTTATTGAAGATCCTTCTACATCTTCAAGCTTCAACAAAGAGCTTATTACACTTCAATACTCTTCATTCTTTATCTCGTCTCTCTTCACCCAAGGTATAAACTTATCTGATATCAAACTGTGTAATCTTCCGGGAGGCTATTACAGATCCTATTTTCAATCAACCACTCTGATACTTCTAGGGCTTTACAAAAGCACTTGGAATCGTGGAGCTTCTCGAAAATACCTCTCACCAAAGAAGGGTTTAAATTATACCCCAATTGTTGTTGTTGTTTTTTTGTTGTTGCCATTGCTTAAGAACAGTAGTGCTTGCTGGTGTATGATCCACAACCACTTCGAGCCTAAACAGTACAGTTCTTCGGAGACGATAAGGTTCCGGTTCTGTAGTAGGAGCAGAAGAATCGAGGTCTGCTATTGTAAACGCGAATTCACTTTGCGTGTTGCTGAAGATTTGCATCATGCTCATTTTTTTATGATGAAAGTTAGGGTTTATTTATTCGAGTTATAAGAAGTCAGAGATTCAAAACTTGAAAAACAAGTTTTAGGCTGTCTAGCTAAATAATAGCGAAGCTTCCCGAAAATATGGCCCAATAGATTTGTAGTTGGGCAAAATTATGGCGCCGTTTTAGCATAAACTTGCGAAACAAGAAATCGACTATAACCTCTAATAAAAGCTATAAAACAGATGCATTAGGTTTCTGACAAATAAGTAGGAAAGGTGGGTCTTTTTATATTATTAAATCTATTAAAAGTTTTCTTTTGTTATTGGACGATTGTGCAACTCAAAGTCGAACTATAACATTTTTCAGTGAAAGCGAAAAAAAGTCGTCGAAAATATATTTTACGTTATCGTATCGCTTGTGGATTTCACGCAAGTGCTTGCTGATGCTTTAGTAGGGATCTTAGAGTTCACATTATTGTTTTTTTCATATTATATGTATAACGTTCCAATTCATGTGTGTGTGCGTCTATACTACTTTTTCTTTCTTCTCTTAATTAAAAACAAATTGTTTCCACCACTCTACGAAGAAAACTTTTTGCTGATCATTTTAGTAAGTGTGATTTATATTTATAATTACAATATTTCTCGTACGAATGATACTTTCTGACGTGTTTCTGACTATGTCTCCAGAGAAAGAAAAGGTTTTTTTTTTTTTTTAAAACAAAATTAATAATAATATTTCTTTTGTTGAAAGTTTTTATG
>Ga0041059_1003490_pt1 | contig 10704 bp, 9 predicted proteins | sample AraColnosormetaG_FD_56232 | JGI IMG/M metagenome (GOLD analysis project Ga0041059, IMG submission 56232) | Arabidopsis roots microbial communities from North Carolina, USA - Col MF nosort | ecosystem: Host-associated > Plants > Roots > Unclassified | place: USA: North Carolina | collected 2013-09-02 | reverse complement strand
CTCATAGCTTACCAGCGTAACTAACTCATTTACAAATTCCGGTTCGCCATTAAAGAAAGAAACAACATTCTCAGTGTCACCACTTGCTTGAACCAAAACAATGAAAGCATATAAGCGAATGCATGTATACTGTTGCCGGGTTGCCAAAGACGAGAACGCCCTTGCAAATCTCAATCTGGTCAGCAACGCAAATCTTAAACTGGGAGGAACATTGTGATCAATGACTAATTTGTTCAGGAGTTCCAGGTCAGACTCTGACCGCATGCTGACATCAGGTACATGAATAACTTGTAAACCGCCAGGAAGCTCACTTGGTGATTCATCAGAAGCATAAAACTCAAAAAGAAGAGTACACCCTAGCTGGAGAAAAAGCTGATCACAACTGTGTTCTGTGGCACATGACGTCAAGCCAAGGCCTTCCTCTTTTCCCCCCCAGCCTTGTGCAAGGGAAAATAGTTTTAGATTCAGAGAAGCATCTCTTATGGAGTATTTTCCAGTTGGCCTTTTCAAAAAGGCAGCTAACGTCTGCAGACAGGCTTCAACAACATCTGCATCAGTAGATGCAAGTAGGAGAGAAAGATGCTGCTGCAGTTATGAAGAAAAAAGTGTGAGAATTATGCAGGTAGACATCTCAGTATATCAAGCAACATATCTAGCCGAACAACCAGAAATCAACAAAGAATAAGAGCTGATAAACATGAATAAAGACTTGAGGGCACAGATTTTTACCTCATAAGAAGTGTAAAACTGTTTGTTAGTGCAGTTCTCCAAAACAAGTCTGATAACTCTGAGAACTTGAAGAACAGCATCCTTTGGGAAAGGTGGATCAGATTCATCAAATTCTTCCTCAATACGCAGATCCTTCCTTACTTTTACGTGCTTCTCAAAAAAAGTGTCAAAATGATAGAAGAGGTCCACCCAATGATGGAAGTCACCCTAAATAAAAGAAAAAAACCCGACATTCATCAAAACGAGAATATGACAGTATAAAAGATTCACAAACAAGGAGCCGAAACACACGAACCTTGTCGAATTCCCAGCGAAAGCTTGCAAGGGGTTCTTGTATTAGCTCAAGTGGAACAGAAGTAACACTATTGATGAACAAACTGATTTTGGTAGGCTGGTACAAGTATGAATATAACAAGGGTTAACACAGCCAGTAAAAGATACAAAAGCCTCACAAGGTTTGGCTTAAGAACTCAAACCCCATTATACCAATCAAAGATCATCTCAACAACCATAAACGGAAACTAAAAGAGCCATGTTCTCTAAATTCCAAAGACAAACAGTTGATTAAGGTTTTAATTACTTGGTTTAGGAACACTCACCACTTCCGAAGCTCTTCTCCTTCGAAGCTTCATGATTTAGAAACAATCCAGTTAGGAGCTCCAAAACTAGAAGGATTAAGCACTGATTTTAAATCCTCAACACGATAGAGAATTGATCATTACACCGATTGAGAGAACTAGTAATCACTTGTGGAATCGAATCAAAAATATCGACGAGGGTGATCTGGTCCAATACTTTGGATTGATGGAGATCGGTGAGGCAGACGAACGAGAAGAAGAAGAAGAAGAAGAGAGAAGAAAGAAAAGGAGAAAGAGCGAAGGATTTGACTATCTTGGAGATAATCGCAAGTTTGGAAGCGATCCGAAGAAACTAGGGTTTTGAAGATCGCATATTAGAGAGAAGGGATTTGATAGGGAGAGAGAAAGACGGTGTGAGAGAGAGAGATTTCTAAGACGGTCCGATAAATTTTGTTCCAATGTCGGTTTAATAAAATTTTGTTCAATTGGTCGGTTTAATTAAAAAAACCATCTTTTTTACTCGATAGAACTTCATTAATAAGAGTAAACATAGTCATACATTAGTTATTCCATAGTCTCAGTTTTCACTCTTCTCTCTTCATACTTTTAAGAGAAAAAGTCTTCTTTACTCTGCCATCCGGAATTTTCTAGCAAAGCCGTTCGATTGATTTCAATTGGCTTTAGCCCGACATCTATCATTTTCTCATTCGGTGGTTGGTCGATTTGTTTTCCGACTTCTTTAGTAGAGATCAAAATCGATCATTACTAAATCATTTGGGTGAGTTTGGATTATTGTTTGGTAACCTTATCATATCAGACTTTTCAGTATTGCCATTAAAACTCATTAGTATGTAATCTCCAAATCATCATCAAGATATGTGGCTCCATAATATAGAAAACCATTGATGCTCTCCTGGAACTCTTCTACAAAGGACGATGTTTGTAATTGGTTTTAACCGTTGTCCATGATTTTCAGCTGATCTGATCTCAATGTTAAAACCCGACATTCATCAGAAGATTCACCAGACGGTATACACACAACTTTGTGTTTACTCTCGATTGGATCATATCCTAGAAAGACTATAACATTATACACGGAATCCTATATGGATTTGGTTAAGGTTAAGAGCTGTCTCGTGCTAAAGTTCCAAATTACGGGTTTTGTTTCTTTTCGAAAGCAGATTAAGCCGTTGACTAACTCGGTACTCGAAAAGATGCAATTTGTGGGGTATTTCATGTGGTAACTATCCACATGATGGGAATAAGACTGAGGCTTGTTCGAACTCTTGTTGTACTGCGGAAGCCGGAAAACAAACACTTTATGATATCTGTTTCTACCAGAACATACATATCTGTTTTGGATGACACAAGCGTCATTAACTCGTTATGATAATGCAATGCAACTTGATAATGGTGATGCACACTATAACACTTTTTTTTTTTTTGGACAAAAGCACAGTAGGACACTACAACTAATAATATCTACTATTTTATGAGATTCGCATCTACAACAGATATAAATTATTTATCAAATACACGTTTTAGGGCCATTGCCAAAAATCAAAAACTAGTAAAATAAAATACTCCAACTAATGCGTCTACGCTACTGCATCCCCAACCAAATTATTTGCTCGGCCAGCAAAACGACACCGTTTATGTAATTCCACACACATACAAAACCGCACCGTTTTAATGACTCCCATTAGTCAACGAATTTCCCAAAAATCCCCAAAACTGAGAGAAACTAAACAAATTCAAATGACCACCACCGATAAATCCGCCGGAATCGTAACTGACTCGGAAGCCGGACCGGAGACTTCTCTTCTCCTCAATCCTCACGAAGGATCTACCAAAAAAGCTCCTTCTGATTCCTACCACTTCGCTTACATCATCTACTTCACCCTCGGCGTTGGCTTTCTTCTTCCATGGAACGCATTCATCACCGCCGTCGATTACTTCTCTTACCTCTATCCTTCCACGGCCGTCGATCGGATCTTCGCCGTTATCTACATGCTCGTTGCTCTTGTTTGTCTATTCGTTATCGTTGTCTTCTATGCACATAAGAGCCTCGCTAGCTTTAGAATCAATCTCGGTCTTTTACTCTTCGTAATCGCCTTGCTTGTGGTTCCTGTTTTGGATCTGGTTTATGTTAAAGGACAGGTCGGATTATACGCCGGATTCGATGTTACTTCCGCCGCCGTTGCCTTATCCGGTCTAGGTGATGCACTTATGCAAGGAGGTCTTATCGGTGTTGCCGGTGAAATGCCGGAGAGGTATATGCAAGCTGTTGTCGCCGGAACTGCTGGCTCCGGTAAATGTTTCATCTTCCTCAATAATGGAGAATGATTTGGTTGCTGTGGTTAGATTAATTTAGGTTTTTGGGAATTTTGGATGTGTAGGTGTTCTTGTGTCACTATTGAGAATTTTGACTAAAGCTGTGTATCCTCAAGATCCTGATGGTTTGAGAAAAAGTGCGAATCTATACTTTGCTGTGGGGATTGTTGTTATGGTGATTTGTGCTGTGTTCTACAACGTAGCGCATAAGCTTCCGGTGATCAAGTTCCATGAGGAGCGTAAGAATGAAGAACTAATCAGAGAGAAGAGCGAAGAGAAAGGTTCTTTAACCGGTTTAGCGTGGAGGACAACACTCTGGGATATCGTGACGAAAGTTAAATCTCATGGTTTCGGGATTGTTCTCTTATACATGGTGACATTGTCGATATTTCCTGGATACATTACTGAGGATGTTCATTCAGAGCTTCTTACAGATTGGTACCCTATTCTGCTTATTGCAGCGTACAATGTGTTTGACTTGGTTGGTAAGTGTCTGACTGCTGTATTCATGCTGGAGGATGAGAAAATCGCTGTTGGTGGTTCCATTGCTAGGCTCTTGTTTTACCCTCTCTTCTGGGGTTGCTTGCACGGTCCGATGTTTCTCAGGACTGAGATTCCTGTAACTATACTGACATGCTTATTGGGACTTACCAACGGGTACTTGACAAGCGTCTTGATGATTCTGGCTCCAAAATCGGTTCCACTGAGACACTCGGAGACTGCAGGAATCGTCACTGTGATGTTCTTGGTTGTTGGTTTGGCCTCTGGATCTGTCATTGCTTGGTTCTGGGTCATTTGATTCTACCAAAGCTTTGTTATCTGTATTTGTTGAATTCTTTAAGCTTCGACAAACTCAGCTTCATTAATCTGTGAATCATCCTGTGTGAATTGTTCGTTTTTCCTTCAGTAATATGTGAAAATTCTTCTTTCTACACCATGAACACAAAAGACTTATAAGCTGTAAAAGGCTACAACGTGTATTCAGTGTTTCTCATTGTAAGTGGTTCAAGGATTCTTCAGTTTAATTCTGAGCTTTCTAGTGATCTTTGATGCTTTTGGATGGACTCTGCGTCTCTTGTTGTTGTTGCTATCAGACTGTTCGACTTCAATCCAGTTTAAAACCCCGAGAATCAGAGATTGCGGAACCTTCTTAACGTCTGCATCATCAGGGCCTCTAGATTTCTTCATACCTTTCTCCAGAGCTATTTCGATGAACTCCATGAACCAGTTTGCAGCTTCATCCTCGATCTCCTTTGCTAACCTAATCGTGTTGCTTATACCGCCAGAAGCTGGGTTCTTGTTCTCATCATTTGATCTCACTGTCTTCCCTTCGCTCTGCTGCTTCAGGACAATCCGTCTCTTTGATCTCCTTTTCTCCTGATCAATAGAATTATAAGCGATTTCATGCAGGATCGAAGAAGACCCTTCTTCTGTTGGTTTCTGATTTTCGGTTCTTGCGTTTATGTTCTGTGACTTGTTCTCAGCATCTGGAGTAGCAGCTACTTCAATGGAAGTGAGTTCGCCAATGGTTTGTGCCATCTGCTGGTGAAACTCCATGAACTTCTCAAAGCACACCGCAGGGCAATCAGCTTTTGCTGATTTACTCAGATTGGTGAACGTCCTGTCCCAACAAAACCACATCAACACATTACATTCCAACTCAAATCCGACTAATAAAAAAGCGTAGGAAAGAAGAGTTTCGGGTTATATACTTGGTATGACGAACAACAATTTCCGTGATTGTAGCTTCTCGCAATGCCTGAAGGGCAACTTTCTGAGCTACCTCCCGAAGCTGAGTTGCTTCCTGTCACCAAAGTAACACAAAGAAGATTAAGGAACTATTTGAACTTTCAAGAAAGATATGATATTATTCCAAGCATCAAACTTCAATGAAGAACACAAATGGAGTTCAAATCACCTTGCTTAGTATGTTGAGCCTTCCTGATAAATTGGTATCTTTCTCGGGTTTTATCTTCTTCGAGGTAGACAAGGGAACAACATCTTCTTGAGCCTCTGAAATCAAGAAACAAGCATTGTCCTGAATAAATCATTGTAAACACACTAAATGATCAATAGAAATGTTAAAAGCAAAATATACCTAGAGAGGATTTGAAGGGACTAAAAAGAGAAGCATTGTTCTTTTTGGCCTGTCTGTCACAAACACTTCTACTTCTCGGAAACTTCGAAGCCGACGAAACAAAACAACTCTTCCTTAGCATCGCCGTCGCCGGACTCTCTCCTTCCAATTTCCCCAAAACCCCTCCACCAAAAGAGCATCTCACTCCACCTCTTCTGATCGGAGACGCTGCAAATCTAGCTGAAACAGACCTCTTCGCCGGCGTGGAATGGTCAAACTCCAACGCCATTGGTTTCACAACAAACGGAGACGAAGAAAAGTCGACGTTTTGTCCCCAAGATCCTCTTCTAGGCTTCGACCCAATCTCTTGATCAGTTCTTTCTTTCGGAACCACCAATGTCTCCGGCGTCCCAAGCAAGGGGTGCCGGCCAGGTATGGGTTTTGCCCCTTTAATGACAGGAACAGGGGATCCAGGTTCGAGCCGATCAACGTAGATAAACTGACCCAACTGCAACTTATTGCTGAGAACGACGTCGTCTTGATCCGAAGGGAGAGAGACGTAGATCGAGTGAGAGGAATCAGAGATTTTGATGAGAAACCCTTGTTTCGGCTCCAGAGACTTCTCGTCGAGATCAATGGGAACGATATCTGTGACCTGTAACATAGAGCTTCGGTGCTCTCTAGTTGGTTTAATTCCTGTTTTCATACCTTGGATTAGCTTTTGAAGAATTCCAGGTGCCAAAGCTGCCATTTTTGTTGAGCTTTTAAGATCAAGAACGATAGTTTCAGAAAATTCAATAACTGGGTAAGAATTAAGAAGGAGATGTTGATCTTAAGGATTTGCAGTTGCTAGGAGCCAACGGTAAGATTAAAAAAGCAAACTTTTTGAATCATGGCTTTGTTGCAACGGTCGAAATTGCTGGTAGATCTGTGTCGCAATTATTCTAATTTATATCCGTGATCATTTGGTTTAACACTTCACAAAAAGCAACGATGAGTCTTTTTAGTCAGTTCATGGATTTATAATTTATATGGCCAATTTGAAGAACCAATTTCTAATGGTTAAGTCTCTAGTATAGTGTATTTGGTGGTTGACACTTGACAGTGCATAGTTGGTGGAACCAATAAACATCGCATGATTCCGACTACAAAATTACAAGAAAGTCAGAACTGTTTCAATCACTTTTTCTTTACTATAAACAGTATCTTAATTGGTTTTGGTAAGGGAACTCAAACAATTTCAGCATAATGAGTAGTTTATTTGTAGGCCAGAAGTGCTAAAGTAACGAGATTACCAATTTAAGATGATAAATGTATAAACAAAAAGAACAAAGTAGGCCTTAGATGTTAGAAGAAAACAAGGGTCTGATTCAATTTCTAAACATAATTCACCAATAGTGATTCAATTTCAATCATGAACATTAATGAACGAGATTAAATAGCTTTAAGTCAGATTCACTGGCAGAGAGGTAATGGAAACCATGAAGCATAATGAGTAGTTTATTTCCAGGCAAAGTGTTAAAGGTAACGGAATCATCAATTGAATATGACAATTGTATTAGGTAAACAGAACAAACTAGCCCTTAGAAGAAAGCAAGGGTTTGTGTTTTTTCTCGATATCTCCAACTTCTAGGACAAACTGCAAAATACAGCGATGAAATGAAACAAATTTCTTGGAATCTATCAAAACTTGCAGGCCATGTTATAGTGTTGAAGCAAATCCTGCAAATATCGAATGCAAACTTAGATTAGTCACTGTGCAAATAGACCAACACAACACAAGTCTGAACAATCTAATCCACTGGTTCAATGTTTCGTAAATGTGAATCAACACATCATTTTACTACCATCGATAAGATTCCACTCTCATTAGGTCAGATAGACAGTGATAGGTCGTCACAATGGAGCAATAGTATGACAAGGAACAATTTATACAAACTCAATGCCCTTCTGCTACGTTTTCGTAATAAAACATGCGAAGAAAAAGATCATTAGCTATAAAGCCGATCACTTGATATACTATACAAAACCGATTACTTCTATTAGCATGTCAAGGCAGATCATTTATGGAATCCTATTTACCAATTGAGACTACATTTACTCCTAGTCTGGAAACAGAAATTCAGAATCAACTTCAATTCTAAACATAAATCATGAACACAAGTAAAAAATTTACCTTCTGATAAGCAACTCCAGTTTTGATTGCTCAGAGATAGCAATGAAGTGAGCAAAGCTGAAGCAGTAACACTATGTAATGGTATTAGTGAAATCCCTGCACTCAATTCCACAGGTACCCTAAACACAAAACCCAAATTTACATTTCAGAGATAAACCCTAATTCTTCAGCATAAAGCTCATACATTGTAGACGCAAAATCAAACTATTTCTCGATTGAAAACAGATCTATCGCCTGTAGAATCTCGGTTCTAGGATTCGATAGCTAACCTGGAGAATGTGAGTCTACGAAGTGAGGGACGAGTTGAAGAAGATGATCCATTCCCGAAAGCAATTCCGGCTGATTTTCCGATCTTCGAAGCAGAAGTTGCCGCTGATGAACGACCAAAGAGTATCTTCCCGGAGGATGACGATGCCTGAAGAGCTCTTCTCACGCCGTTGGCCGCCATGTTTACTCTTTTCTCAAACTCTCAAAAAAAACTTCGGCGACATTTCTGTCATTTACGAAGGTGAGGTTTTAAACCCGGGTCGGGTCGGATCTTTACGATAAGGACCCAGTACAAAGCTTAATTCGGCCCATAGATATTTAAAAATGAGCCGATAACCGGTTAGCAACTGGTTCAACCGGGAATTAATAACTGGTTATCATCTATGCCTTCTCTTTTATCAGTTGAGAAACCTCGAGACGAACGAAACCCCAACTTTCGAGTTTGCCGATGAGTCTAGCCTCCATGATCTCCGGCTAAAGATCAATGAATCGACGCCTTCCTCTGTTCGTTTGTCGATTGATTACAACGACGGTGATATCCTCGCGGCTGTTACTCTCTCGATTCGTCTGATTTTAGTGCGTTTGATCAGAAATCGGAAACGAATCATCAGGAGATTGTTCGTAGATTCCGGTGGCAGCATGAATCTCTCCGGTGTAAAAAGGTTAAGCGAGCCTCTCTTGTTGAAAAATATATTGATGGAGGAATCTGGTGACACTTGTGAATTGACGATTGTGATCATGACTGTTCATGCTGTTATGTTAGAATCTGGATTTGTGTTGTTTGATCCTGATTCATCTATGCGTTTTAGCTTCTCGAAGAAGACTTTGGTATCGCTTAACTATACTCTACCTTCTGTGAAAGGAATAGTCGGTTTGAATTTTGAGAAGGAGGCGATGTTGTAGTTTATGGATCTCTTAGTGTTGGTAGTTTTGTTCGTGTGGTGTCTATTGATAAACGTAGCTATGTGCACATTGTTGATTTACTTATGGAAACTTTGAAATCTGATGAAGAAGAAGATACTTTGAGCATTGACTGTAAGGTACTCGTGTGGTGGAGAATGATAAAAGATGGTATTGTTACGCCTCTGTTGGTTGATCTTTGCTACAAAACTGGGTTAGAACTTCCACCTTGCTTTATCAGTCTACCTCGAGAGCTAAAACACAAGATACTAGAGTCGCTTCCCGGTGTGGATATTGGGACATTGGCTTGTGTTTCTTCTGAACTGCGAGACATGGCTTCGTAGAATGACCTGTGGAAGCAGAAGTGCTTGGAAGAGTGCCAAGATCTTGTGACAGAAGGCAATCATGATGTGGTTAACTGGAAGGAGAGGTTTGCTACTTATTGGAGGCAAAAGGGAAAGTTCTCCTTCATAAGCAGGGCATTTCAAGGTTTTTCAGGGAGCATTGGTTCGTCATAAATCGTGGAAGAAGATAAAAAGAGACCATATTGAATCCGGTGGAGTGAATGTTTGTTTGTATTCAAATCTTGCAAATTGGCAATTATAGGTTTAAGATGGTGTAAAGAGCATTGGAAACTTAGTATAGTTCTTCTTCTTCTAGTACTCAAGAATGAGATTGAATCGGATTTTGCAAAGGAGGTTTTGTCCTGTAGAACTAAGTATATAGAAAACTAGAATAGTAGTAGATAGTGAAATGGTGAGTTACTGAAACAGAGTGAAGTTCACATGGAAATTGGCATTTAGTCTTTGATTGTATCAACCAACCAGAAACAGACTTAACAGATTTAGTAGAGGGATCCAAATTGAATGAAGTGAAAACTCTGCCAAGGACAAACACAGAAACTCTATTGAAGTTGATTTGATCTCACAACACTTCATGCCTTTATAGGTTCTCTGATAGATAATTCACAAATTTATTGTTGTCATAAAACAGTAATTTCCTCTATCCAATAATGGATTTGGACCAAGTTAGTTGAGATATAGGTAAAGCTTCAATGGGGAGAGATATACAGAGATGGGTGGGTCTTTCTGATCACACACAGAGGTCAAACTCCATTACTCCTCTGTTACATTGTCATAGCATCGTTGACACAAAACCGTGAACTTATAAACACACATATCCAATTAACCAAAACAAGAGTTATTGTGATCCTTGTGATTCCATAACAAAACATCGTTTCTGGTTATGAGTTTCACACCCTACTGGCCTCTCGTTTGTTATGTACGATGATGGATTGTATTCACTTTTTTACAGTAATGAAAACCACGTGATAGATGTAAACAAATTTAATTTTATCCTTCCATACTAAATTCTACCAACAAAAAATATAATCCTTTTATCGTCCTAAATTTAAGGGGGAAAAAGTAACAAACATAACATGCCAAAATAGTTAAGTCGGTAATTGAAAGTGATGGATTCTTCCATTTTCATGCACTAGATGAACCCACAATTATATAATTATACGTTTGTAGATCCCAAAAAAAGAATGATATGTTATGCTTAAAATATGAGTTAGGTTAGGTAACATTTATCTTCAATCTTCTTAAAAGAAAGCAGAAACAAAAGAGAAAAAAAAAAAAAAA
>Ga0041059_1003489_pt1 | contig 10704 bp, 5 predicted proteins | sample AraColnosormetaG_FD_56232 | JGI IMG/M metagenome (GOLD analysis project Ga0041059, IMG submission 56232) | Arabidopsis roots microbial communities from North Carolina, USA - Col MF nosort | ecosystem: Host-associated > Plants > Roots > Unclassified | place: USA: North Carolina | collected 2013-09-02 | reverse complement strand
TTTTTTTTTTTTGGAGAACGCTTTAAAGCAAAGCAAAGCAAAGCGAAGAGAGAATCAAAAAGAATAATTTAGTCAGAAAAAAAAGAATCCATCGTAATCACTGACAACTAAGAGAACCCACAAGAATATGCAAATTGAGGTTTCGATATGTGGAAAATTAATTTTAAAAGAAGCTTCTTGAACAGAATCACGGAGAAAAGTGCCAAAGAAGGGAAGATTTGAAGTGATATCTTGTGAATAAATTAAAGATTGATAGGTAAGATTGGTGGATATATTAATATTTAATAATGTGGTTAGGGTTTGGTGAAATCTATATTTTTTTTAAGTTCACGCGTTATGTCTAATTATGCGTTTGCAACGTTATAATACCGAGGCATCATTAAGGAGAATTTCTTTTTGCCTCAATTAAAGGAAATCATATACTAGTGATAAATGGCCTCGAACAAGTCGCTATATTCGTTTTCTTTATCAACTTCGCAATCTCACCAACTGTTCAATCAAATAAACAAGTATTCTTTTATACGTTTAATTGATTATGTATACAAGATGCTAATTTTGTGATCTTCTTACGAAAAAGATGTCATTGCTAGACTGATAATTTGTGAATTGTTAGACTCCTTTTATAATTTTTATTTTTTTCAGCAAATTGATATTTTGATTAGTCCAAAAGCACATGGTCGTCCACATTACACAGTAGCTAATTATCGCTTATCACGATGCGACATCGTTTTAGCCACTTTGCCATGTTGCCTCCCCCTTGTTTTTTGAGAAATAAAGTTTTTGTATTTTCTTCTTCTAAAAATTTATGTAATTAAAAAGACATTTTTGCGTGCTTGTCTCATTCATAAGTCAACGAGTTAAGGCATTACCATTAGATTGTCGAAAGTCAAAACAGACGGTTTCCCAATTTTTCTGTTTGTTGCATTAATGTCAATCAGTTTCAGATTCATATTGGCCACCAAAGAAGCTAAATAGTTTAATAGTGTTATACCATGTGCAGCTAAAAGAAAAGAATAACCATGCATGTATTTTAATCTTTAAATGGTTGTCAGAAAGAGTATCACACTTTTCATTAATGCCTTTGCAACATGCAACATGGAACCGACGAGGAAACTCAAACGCAATTTCTACAACCCAATAGTATCACATACATTAATACTCCTACAAGCTTGTGTGAAAGGGATTGGGGACCCAATTTGATGGTGGTTAAATAAAATACTATTTATACTTAGAAGTCAAAAAAGTGTTCAAAATTTAAGAAAATAACGGAAAGTGTGAAAACTTTGTCTGGGTTAAGAAAACATGTATGGTTAACAATGTTTATTCTTTCTTCTAATAATCATATATTTATGTCAGTATCATAATACCATCATCATACCCACCGCTCTAATACGCGTATCCGACCTCTCGATCGTATCTGTCAATCACATTCACAAAGAGCAATACCGCGGAAAATACTTTAGACCAAAGACTCTCGGAAAAGTTTGGTCCGCGTAAATTTGTTTGGGTTGTCATACTTATTTGTTTCTTTATTTTTTTCCCAAAATTTATTAAAGGATCACTTTTTCAAAATTAAATTTATTATATGATCACTCATGATTTTTGGATCAGGTTTGGGCCGAACATATAGTGGACCAAATTGGTCTAGGGCCCAACATTGAAAAGCCGAAAAAATGGAATATTTTCATGTACCTGGACCCTTTCAGTGGGCTCAACGAACGACGAAGTAATTTATCATAGTCATGTTTGATGTTTCTGTCAGTTTTGCGAGTGGATTAACATTTATTGTACAATCTTGAGGTCTGAAGAAGAGATTGTAAAGTTTGTTTATTAACAAAAAGGGAGTTGTAAAAGAAGCTTTGCCAGAAATTACTTGAGCAATAAGAAAAGAATTGTTTAGATTCCAAACTTAAATATATTTTAGTTCTTGTGCTCATGACAAAACACATAATTAGTTTGACAATAAACTGAAGAAAATAAGATCTAACCAATGTTTTTTTCCCCGTCTTTTGAGTTTTGCTATATCAAATCGCTTGGCAGCTACAAGCTATCTCTCCAAGAACTGTTCTAAGTTTTCTTGAATCACAAGGCACCGTTTCTTTCTGCAACATGAGACAGTGTTTCTCGAAAGTCTCCGTTGTAATATATAGCCTGAAATCAACATCAACCAAGAACGTTCTCTCCAGCCTATTCATCTCTTCAGTGCTCACTCCTCCGATTTTTGCATAATATGCGTTGTTATAACACCTAAACTCCAGAAAAGACAACATACTCATAACTCTAGTTATAATAATGTAGAGTATATGTGAGATATTTTATGTCTAAGAAGATATTAACTGGCGTTCCAAGAATTTTGCTGCGACCAAGAGACTGGTGATGAGAAGGCGATGAACGTTGAGTGATGTGAGACGACGAGCCGTACTGGTAGCCTCTGGTCTCTGTAGATATCTAAGGATGTAGGCAAAAGCTGCAACGAAACACACAGGGCTACACTGAGCATACCTATGGATTCTTTCTGTGTAACGATAAATGCTTAACGATGGTGCTTTTGAGCCATGGAACATAGTGATCTCATCAGCCCTGTTTACATGAGATTCAAATATAAGAACGGAGGATGTAGAAACTATAGATACAAAGAGAAATCTCAATTCAGACATTAAGAAACTAAACTTGTTGTGTCTTGTGTGGAATTTTTTTTTGTTCTTCTGAATCATCTTCTCGAGGGTAGAAGCGAGAAGGGTTATGACTCGAGGAGGGGTAGAATCAGGAGGCTGATCAGAATCTTCTAGAAGACCTAACCATTGGAAGAGTGATGAGTTGGTGGAGTTTCTAGAAGTTTCCATTTTTGTGTTGGAATTGTTTGAGAGAGCTTTAGATCTTCTCTCTGATTGTTTTTTTTGCTTGAGGTAGGAGCTTGTGTAAATGGAAGGTCCGAAGCAAATTTGAAGCTCTTTTGTTAAAGTTTTGCTACTTTAGATTCTTTTCTTTGAGAGAGAGTAACGTGTAGTATCTTGCTCAACAAGTATATATTATTGTGTGTGGAGATGTTGTGAGGCCCAATCGATTGTTTTGTTTTGGATGGCTAACCACAGTTTCATCTTTAATGCTTTTATGTCATGAAAAGGCAAGAGAGAAACTGAGAAGTGATGACTTAAAGCAAAAGGAAGCAAATTACCTAATTGGTAGCCCAACTTTTATTAGACTTTTATGAAATTGGTGTTCCATATTGCCTATTGGCTTTTGATAACACTACAAAGTTCCATGGAAAGTAGACAAGCTCTAAAGGTCCACTACAGAGATCCACATAACAAGTTAACTATTATTTGTCATCACAAATATCTTTAAGAAAATGTAGCATAGTGGTACCCTCAAATTACACCCACATTTGAACAAAAGTAATTCCAATAAATAATGTTTTCCTCCATATATTTTCTTGACGATAAAACAATAACTTATCAACGATACACAAACACATCAAAAACTAAGATAATATCTTCTTTCATTAAAAACTCTCTCATATTAGATTCTCCTTATCGAGAATCTCTTAGGAACCAAAACCGGACGCTGTTTCAATCCACTCACCATCTCATGATCATCGCACTTGGCTACACTTTCCTGCTCTTCATTGGAGATACAAACCTCATAGCTAGTCTCGATGGCGAAAATGACCTCCTGAACTTTGCAGCCGTTGACAGCTTCTGCGACTTGTTGCACACCCTAGTTGGAGAAATCGAAGCTTTGGGTGACTTCTTACAAAAGTTACCATTTCTTGTTGGAGAAAGAAATGCTTGAAGTGTGACTCTTTTCGGAGAAATAGACGACTTACGAGCCAAGTTACTGCCATTTCTCGTAGGAGTAAATGATCTTCTGAGCTTAGCAGCAGTTGATAGCTTTGGAGACCTCTTTCCCGTATTTCTAATAGGAGAAATCGACGCTGACTTCTTTCCTAAGTTAACAGTTCTTGTCGGAGACCTGGAGCCTCTAGGTGACTTCCGAACCGAGTTACTGCCATTTCTTGTAGGAGAAACCAAGACCTTAGGTGGGCTCCTGATCTTGACCTGAAACTTAGATGCTGATGTGGGAGGAGATTTGATTAAGAACTTGTAAGGCGTTTCTTTATTGTTCTTGATGCTGGATATCTCATTTCTGGCTATGACCGGAGACATTGTTCTACTGAACTTTGCTTGTTGTGTAGCGGTACCGGAAATAAATAGAGGGTTCGGAAAAAGAACCGCCTTTTTAACCCAAGGTTTGTGCTTTGGTGAAACCCTGTTGGCCAAATGCCGAAAACTATTCTCACCATTATTTCCCTTTACTTGTGGAGAGATGGTTCTGAACGCAATTCTTGAGCGTGCCCTTTGTAGAGATGGAGGAGAATCTGATTCTGATCGTCTGTTCTGCTTCTCTTTCTTCCTTCTTGCTTTGATATTGCTACTGACAGTTTCAGGATTCTGTTCCCGGGATTTTTGTTGTGTCTCGGGTGTTTTAGGGCCATCGTCTTCTTGTGACATTGTTAATCTCCTGGACTTTCTACTCTTCTTTGGTGCTATGGCGTCCACAATGTCTCTTGTGACCTGTGAGGCTTGTAAGATTTCATTTACAGTCTCTCCTAGTAGCATTGCTGGGAGTGACATTTTCCTCCAATCTCCTACATTACACAAAACAAAGATTACACATTACACAATCTGCAGGACCTAAAACTACCTTGGTGACACAAAGAACTTTTGATCCGATAATGTAATGAAAATTCGACAAGATTACAAAACTTAATTAATTATCCTTTACAGCTTCTGTTGTGACCTATTATACTTATTGCTTGTGAATATATGTGTGAGAATCAGAGAGAGAATTTACCTGGTGAGGAAGCAGGAAACTTCCCTACTGGAGATTTCTTATTAGTAGCATTCTTGATCCTACAACAATATGTAACAAGGGAGAAATCAAAACCCGAATAAAAAGCTACTGAGTTTGAGATAGCACTAGTGTTTCTATTAGTGAAGTTTTGGATTTTGTCTCTTTTCTGAGTTTACCTTAAAGTTTCTTGCTTGCATCTAAGACTAGTCTTCAAGTAAATTCTAGTGCTTCGAGGGCTAAGGTTCACACCAGAGACAACTTTGGTTCCTCCTGCAATTGTGTACTGTAGCTCTTGCAGTCTTTCCATACATTTATCAACCTTCACAATCATACCAAAATTGACAATAATCAGCTAAACAGATCCCTCTAATGTTAGATCCTAAATTCTCATTCATACCCAAATTAAGAAACTAGCATAAGAATCCTCTTGAAACCCAACAAGAACACATCAATTGAATATAAAACCAATTACTTATTATAATCCAATAAAACAAAGATCTTTAAATTGGGGTCAGAAAATCGACAATTTTATTAATTTGTTACTAAGTAAAGCTTCAAACATAGTGGGAAGGAGCCTTAGAACTGGAGCGTTTGCAAATTCTGATAAAATTAAAGCAGTAAACTTTATGCTAATCTTTGTATTAAATTGGATAAAATACCTTGTTGATCGTTTCCTTGAGAAGATCTGAGTTGAGAGGAGGCACCACCATCGCCACTTTCCTCTGCTTCTGTGGGGTTCTTGCAACCATCTTCTATATATATTTTCTTTAAATTCTCACTAGATTAACCCAAAAACTTCTCTCTGTTTGAAAACTGGGTTTTGAAGATAAAAAGCTCAAGCCTTTGTAAGAAAACCACCCATAACAAGATCCTCACAACAGCTTCAAGAAACCCAGATTTCTCTCTCACTCTCTCTTTCCTTCTCTCGATCTCAATCACTCTAGAATGTCTTTTTAGGTTACGGACACCAACATAAACGCGAATCCTATCTTCGATTTGGGTCTTGTGTGCTGTGTCTATTTGGGTCTTGTCGGAACGTAAAGTCAATTAGGCACGGGAACTGAGAGAGAGAGCGGATAAAGGTGTTCACTTTCGTAACGGATCTTTCGTTACTATTTAATTTTATTTATTTTTTTGTCCCAACGGTCTAATACGCTTACTCATAACGGCTATCTTTTTTTAGTGTGTGTGAGCCAATTTTACTTTATAATCTTCAAACTAAATTGGTGTGAATTTAGTGGCCTGTGGGACTACATGAGCCGTTAGCCCGTTATGTAGTATTTTTATTTTTTTGAACTCCAAAATTGTAAATGCCAAATTATCTCTAGGGTCTAGAAGATTAATCTTGGGAGAATTTTTCTAAGCTTTGAACATAAGATTTCAAATTTTTTTTTTTTTTAATTCAACATTACTATAACTTCGTATATATTTTATTTTTTCAAAGTAAACCTCTAAACAATGACGTAAAAGAGAGCTTCCTTCTTTTCCCTTTAAAACCAATCGAGTCATGTGACTTTTTATTTGAATGCCTTTTTAACTTAGTTCCCTCATTGTGGTTCAACTCTTACTAAACATCGACATATCTAAAGTCGACTTATAATCAACTAGGAATCAACAAATAACACAGTCATGGAAACTTCATCAATTTCTTCTGTGGATTCAAATATTTAACCATGAACGTTCCCAATTCTGGTTCATTGAAAATGTAACCAATGTAATATACGACATTACACATTATGAAAATCATCATACCGAATAGAGCATATATATATACACAAATTTTGTTCTAAGTAATAATAAAAAAAAGTGTTTTGTTCTAAGTGGCGCCCAACATATAGTTTTGGCAAGTTTCTTCTTTCCTCTACTTGCTCCAAAAATCTGAATAATAGAATGGCCTCTACTGTTCCATGGTGATAGATTTTCACATTTTGATTTATGTTCCACCTCTGATTCTTCTGGTTATTTTCGAACTCACTACCAGAAATTCTGGAGCATCTGGTTCAACTCTACCGTATTGCAGGGAAAACAGCTGTCAACTTCAGAACCAGTCTACATGTTTTCCTGAAGATTCAGGTTGTTTCTTCTTTGGCTTCTGATACCGATTGTTCTCAAATTTAGCTTTCACAATAAGAGCATATAGAAATTCTGCTTCTGCGGAACAATCGTAAGGTTTGTCCACGACGCTGGAGTTAGGACGATAAGTGAGTATTCACAATCACAGATAATTTCTCAAGGAGGGTAAAGAGAAGCATATACCTGTCAAGTAACTCTTCTAGAATAATTCTCTGTGATGGTGTGACATAATGTATACAATTTCTCGGACACTGATTAACTGCAGACTGTACACGGTAATCTTCGCCATGTCCTGGCCATATACACACCGGATATATTAATAGAAGAAACAGAGCTATGTAGGAGGCAAATATGGGGGAATCAAACCATCCAGACCTTGGGACATTGCTCGAGCTGTCCCAGATGAATCACACGAGAAGACATGAGAAGCTGTTTCAAAGCATGGGTATGAACATCCTGCAGTTGGAGAGAGACAAGTATACATCTCAACATAATTGTTCTAAAACTTCTCTCCAAACGATGTTCAAGAAGAAATGGAGCAGCTAAAAGAGCAAACTTCAAAGAAAAGGAAGCAAGTTTGGTACTTTTTCCAACACATAGGACTTCATTCACAAACACGTCAAGTGCCTCGCACTCTGGATGGTCAAAAGGATCCAAGCATTCTCTGGTATGCAATTCACAGGAAAAAAAAACATTACTTGGTTGTTTTGGCGCACATGCCAAAACCATTTTCTTTATTGTGTTAATAGATAGATTTTGCTGAAAAAAGTATTATGAGTATACCCTTCAATTATCTCTGACCGGCTATAGTTTGTTAACATCTGCAAAGAATAATAGTATTGAGCTACTGTAACTGCTCACATAGTATAGAACAAGGTTTAGTAACCTCATATGCCTGGATTATGCGACGGATCATAATATCAGAGTTGCTTCCGTCTTTGTTTACATCTGGATGGTATTGTTTCACCTTTACAAAGCACAAAGTAGTCAACAAGACTAATACATATTAAAAATCCAAAACTTAAGCAACGAGGAGGCGAAGAAAAAAAGACAAGTCAAAGTGTGTAAAGAACAACTCACTCTCAGAACCCATTTATAAATCGTATCAAAAGAAATTACTTAGCGGAAAGAAAAGTACAGATTAGTGATTCTTGGATGCATACTTTGGCACGAAAAGCTGCCTTTAGCTCGGAAGATGAGCAGCTTGGCTCTACGCCAAGTATAGAGTACGGTGAAGAGCTGGAGAGAGGATCCTCTCTGTTTTTTCCTCTGCAACTGGGAATGAATCGCTGAGAAGTTGAGTATCTTGAATTGGAGAAGAAAGAGATTTTAGGTACCGAAGCAAATACACGAAGACATTCCATTGTATCTCTTACCTTCTCTTTCCCTAAGTTTGTCCCTTTGAGGCGTTAACTGGTGACCAGACAGATGTCCATATATTAAGAATTAAGATAAAGAGACAAAACAGTAGAGCCTCTGTTTCAGCTAGAGGGGGTCTTCAACTACCAAAATCAAACTTTACAAAACGCCATGGATATTCTCTACTCTTGTATGTACACATTCATGTAGAGAGAAGGCGTTAAGGAACTATGATACCGTGCCGTTCCTGTCATCTCCTGTATAACACAGAATAAACCTCTTATCAGGTCTGTAACCTTCATCTACCATAACCGGAAACAATCCAGACAGAACATCATATATAGCCTCTGCTTGTGGATGCAATTTGTCCTCAACCACAAAGCTGTGTGTTTTATGCTCAATTTCAATCGAACTTATGCCTGTTTCTTTAGTCACTCCCATTGCTTTCATTCTCTTGATCGTCTTCGCCCTCTCCTTCCATTTTCCTCTGGATGAATATATGTTAGCGATCAAGATATGAGCAGATGAGCTATCAGGTGCAGTTTGAAACAACTGTTCAGCTGCATATTCCCCTACTTCTGTATCACCATGGAAACTACAAGCTCCAAGCAACGCTTGCCAAATTTTACAGTCAGGTTTCAAAGGCAATGAGTCTATAAAGCTCTTTGCTTCTTTCAAAAGACCAGCTCGACCCAACATGTCAATAATACAGGTATAATGCTCTGTCCTGGGCTCGATTCCATGGACCTCTTTCATCTCGTTTAAGAGTTCTCGGCCTTTATCAATCAACCCTACATGGCTACAAGCATGAAGTAGTGATAGAAAGGTAACATCTGTAGGCTTCACTTCTAGCGTAGTCATTTCTTCGTATAGTTTCAAGGCAGCTAATCCATGACCATGGCGAGCAAATGCTGCAATCATCGAGTTCCATGAAACATAGTTCCTCTTCGGCATTCGTCTAAAGACAGTTTGTGAGTCGGTCAGATCTCCACATTTTGAGTACATGTTAATGAGTCCATTGTTGACAAAGGTGTTACCGGAGAATTTTCGTTTGATAACCAAAGAATGCAGTTGCTTGCCTAGACCCAAAGAATTATCGATAAACGAAACTCCAAGAACAGCTGAGACTACATTTGCATCAATCTCTACTCCAGCTTGAAGCATTCTAATGAAGAACTGTATAGCTTCTTCCTCTGACCCATTTTGTGCTAAACCAACTAATATCACAGTCATGGAAACTTCATCAACTTCCGTCGTGGACTCGAAAATCGTCCACGCATCTTCAATGCTTCCACATTTAGAGTACATATCCATTAGCGCACTCTCAATGCACAATTCTGATTCAATCCCATATTTCCACAAAAGGGCATGAATCTGTTGCCCCTCCACTATCCGCTGTGAACCAGAACAAGCAGCTAGAGCACTCAAATAAGTTACTGAGTTAGGATGGACCAATCCTCTACGCATCAAACTAAACAATCTTAGACCATCTTCGTGTAACTCATTCTCTATCAGACCCGAAATCACAGCTGTCAAAGTGATGACATTTCGATGTGACATCCCATCAAAAACCCCTCTCCCAGAAACTGAACATCCACATTTGAAATAAGATGTGATCAGTTTGTTCCCCACGGAAATTTCCTTGTCATAACCGCTTAAAATTGCTAAAGCGTGAATCATCTTTGTCACCAAACAGAACTCTGGCGTATCACACACTGATAAAACAATCGTCAAAGTCGCATGATCAAACCCACCTGACCCAAGCATTCGTTTAAGCAATACAAAACCAGACTCAGTCTCTCTGTTTCTCAGAAACCCATAAAACACTATATTCTGCGAAATAACGTCTCTCATGGGCATTTCGTCGAACAACTTAATGGCATCAACTAACTTCCCACATTTCGCATACAGAGAAAGCAAAGAGTTCCAAACAACCAGAGCGTTTCGATGGATATCAGCATCTACAGGCTCGAAAAATTCAGGATTTTTGATAATGGAGGCGTGGAGACAAGGACCCAGATGAGGAAACCAGCCTTCTCTGCCGCAGATGGATAAGAGAAGGCTCATATCGACATGGTTGAGGAGAAAGGTCGAGACTTGGTAATTTGGGCTCTGCCGGATTAGGATTTTCGAAGGGGACAAAACGGTAGATAAGCAAGAAGGAAGGTGAGAGGTCAGTTTCTGAATCACCCATCTCGAATTCATTCACCACAATTCCGAAGCTAAACACTTAATTTGTATTTTGTAATAGAAATTTGCTTTCCACTCTAGTAGAATCGAGTACTTGACCGTTAAGTTCTCTTCCAAGTTGTACCTCTGTGTCGTCTCCATTTTTGTTGTTACAGTGGCCGAGCTTTTTGTTTTCACAGCGATGGGTTTGATGGGTTTACATTGGTTTTGAAATTCAAATTGATCTCG
>Ga0041059_1003488_pt1 | contig 10707 bp, 4 predicted proteins | sample AraColnosormetaG_FD_56232 | JGI IMG/M metagenome (GOLD analysis project Ga0041059, IMG submission 56232) | Arabidopsis roots microbial communities from North Carolina, USA - Col MF nosort | ecosystem: Host-associated > Plants > Roots > Unclassified | place: USA: North Carolina | collected 2013-09-02 | reverse complement strand
AAAAAGCGGAACTTGAAAGTAAGAACACACAGGAATTAACGAGTTCAGGATTCAAACTTGAATCCCTACGTCTCGCCGAGATATTCTCGGAAATCCACTAAAAATTTGGTTTATTTTGACAAACCATTAAACATTTGAACTTATTTGATGAATCGTTGTAACTTTTGGGTTATTTGATTAACTGTTGCAATATTTGGTATATTTGATTAACTGTAGCAATCTTTAGCTAATTTGATGAACTATTACATTTTTTGGTTTTTATTGATAAAGCTTTGTAACATTTCTACTCTATAAAAGTGTTTTTCTGTGCATTAATTAAAGTTACATATGTTCATTTGGAGTTATATTTTTTTCTCATGTTTTGTTTGTGTTTTTTAATCAAGAAACTATACGTATACTTATCATAATGTTTTTTTTTTAACTTGTGTCAACTCCCACTCTTTTCACAATGATGTTTTCTAATAATTATAAAAATGTTAATAAATGCTTATGTGAGTTATATCTCACTATTATAATTTTTTGTAAAGTATATCTTGATTTCTTGTTAAAATTTTTGTAAATGTTTTTCTCTTATTATGATTGTTCGTTTGATATTTTTTTCTTTGAAATATTTTGACATTATTTCTGCACGAAGTTATAGAGGTGCCCATCACCTTATTCTACATATACTATTTAGGTTTATACTTCGGATCCCTCCATTGAACAAAAAATGAATCAAATAGCTTTACTCCCTAAATCAACAATTTCGGAAATTCAATCGTCCAAAGTTTTGTTGGCGAAGAGGTTTGTAAGACAATTCTCTAAATTAACGACGAGGAAAGAGTGTCAAATCCATGATGTAATTGACGTGAACATGAGACGATGATGCTATGGAACATTCAAGGAGGTCATACCGGTGTTGTTTGGTTTACGAATCTTGGTTAGTCAAATATCGTCGTCAAAATCTGATTTAACTCCTTGAGATTAACTCTTACGTTTCCAAATATTGTCTAATGCTCTACATGAAAATTTCTTATGTTTTTTGCTTTTCAACTCTTGATTCATATATACCTAACTTTACTATTAGAATTCCAAATAGGCTAGAAATAAACTTCTAACCAAAATTAAGTAGATTTTCATGACACGTTTACGTATATATATATATATGGTGATTTCATTCACATGCTTTAAGGAAGTGGTGTTGTGATTCTACAAAGATCAAAAAGAAAAAAATCAAAAGAGGGTGCTCCCGTTTAACTTTAGGATTAAGACCATTGTAAACTTTGAGATTCAAAGACAAAGATGTTTTTCTATGGAACTACTTTCATATATTTGTTTGTTAAAAAAAAAAGTTTGTTCTCTCTTTCTCAAATTCCTCTCTAATTCTATCACAACTGAAGATGAAATCCTCTCAATTTATACTTTTCTCAGGATTCTGGTATTGTAAATAGGGGCTTTCATAAGAATGGGCACATTATGGCCCAATAACTAGAGAAAGAGAACTTTTAGGATGGGCTCATGAAAATAGGCATATATTAAGCAAGGGATTTGACCAGTTTGCCTTCGCTTCAGTTCATGGTTTTGATAAATGATAACGATACTTCATCGTCTTCAACAAATTTCCCTGCAACAAAAATTTCCCTCACTCATTTCTCACTGCTGCACTTGCTTCATGGACGCCATATTTGTCAACACCGTCACTTTTAATTCCATCAAAACACTATCTCTTTCATTTCCAACTCTCACCGCTACCAACACGTCTTCTCCGATTAACTCGATCAATCAAATTAAACGATTTTTGATGAAAAAAATCTAAACAATTAACAAATTTCGAAGAGGTAATCCTTTCCTTCTCTATTATACTTTGTTAGGAAGAGAGAGAGAGATCGAGAGAGAGAGAGAGAGAGTTGTAATGAGATTTGTTTGGATTTTGTGAGGTGGAAGATGATGTTTGGACGCAACAAACGCAGGAACTCCGATCTACTTCAATTTAGAATTTAGGAGTGACAAGGTAAAACAGTCATGTTTGAGAGAGAGAAGTGCCATACTCCACAAAGACTATAAGAAATGCCTAATTAGACAATACCCATCACTTTCTAGTACCAATCTCATAATTGATCCATTGTAAACATGTAACCATATGTTGCTACTTCTTAGTTTCCTGTTTTTATAAATGAATCTCTAGCATATATGTCTCTCATCTTTGTCTTTCTAGAGTTGGAAAGAGATGATCATTGTGCGGGTCATTCATCTTCAAGTATACAAACTACCAATAGATTTCATTCCTAGACAAACAGATTATACTTTAAGCTTATAGTGTTTCAATAGTCTTTGAACTTCTAATCCAATTTATTTTCAGGCTATCACCTATATTATATATTGTTGACGTTTCAAGTGGTAACATTAGGAAAGAGAAGCAGAGGAGTTGATGGTTATGATGAGGATGATGTAAGGTGTAAATGATGATTCTTGAGTTTGCATTATCAGTCATGGATAAGATTATGATCAGAGGAAATAAGTAACTAAGTATGTAGGAGTGGCGTACTAGAAGGATATATCATGTCATATGCTTAATTCACTAAACAAACAATTAAAATTAGGGTTTATTAGCAAACTAGACACTTTTTCAAAAGTTATTTGAGAAGTAGGTAGTTTTTTTTACATATTAGAGAAATAGATACTTCTTTTGCTATTGTGAGATAGAAAATATGTGAGATAGAAGGTATATGACTGAAAAACAAAATAAGTGTTAAATACAATTGTACCCTTTTGTGTTGTGAGAAATAACTTTTGGAATAGGCCCAAATCTTTTAAAGATAATGGATCAAATACTATTTTCATAGCCCAATTAATTTAACATGTTATTTGGCCCCAAAAAAAATTCCAATCGTTTTTGTTTTTTCAGTTCATTTCTTCCAACGGTTAAATTTAACATTATATCACTTTTGTCGATTAAAACAAAATTTTGGAAAATCCTATGGTGTACACAATTTTTAATGGAATACGGAATGGTGTACACCATTAAAATCATGATATTGGTGACAGGATGGTGTACACAATTTTAAATGATTTAATATAATTAAACTTAATGGTGTACATGTTGGTGTACAATATTATGATATACGAGATTTGTGACAGAATGATGTACACAATTTTAAATGACAGCGTGTGAAATTGGTAGACATAACGTACAACATTTAGGGTATACTAATAGGAAATGTATAAACCATTATTTTAATTTACTGGTGTACATCATTTTGTACACTGGATTTGTACACTATTTCAAAAACTTTCAAATACACCAAATTATTCTCGATTTTATAGATTCGGTGTACAATATTTTTAAATATATAACCTATTATTTCAATTTATTGGTGTACATCATTTCGTACACTGATGTTTGTACACTATCTCATAGACTTTCAAGTATGCCAAATAGTTCTCTAGATTCGTGTACAATATTTTTGAAGGTGTACGATAGACGATTTAAAGATGTTACATACCCGCAATAGTAAAATTAAAATCTTAGTATTTTACTATTAAATTTAGTTTAGCTAAATATAACAAAATTAATATTTTAAAATGTATTAAAATTGAAAATGTTAGTATAGTAAAATGTTATAATATTACATATCCGCAAAATGTAACAAAATTAAAATCTTTACAATAAATAAAAAGATTAGTATTTTAAAATGTATACAATGATTGAAAGAAAATATGGGTTTTAGTTGATATCAAGCTCATGAGCAATTCGAAATTGGAGATGTTATTGAGCTGCTTTTAGTGAGGCCCAATTTATTTCATCAAAACAACAGAAGAGTAAAATTGTACTTTACTAAAAACTGTATTAGAAGAGGAGTTCTATTAGAGAAAAGAGATAAAAGTACTCATTCTTCCTATTTCTAAAAAAAGTACCCATTCCTCAAATTACTTTTGCAAAAAGTGCCTACTCTCCAACTTATCTCTTAAAATTATTAAGAGTATTAGTATCTTCTTAGGGAATTAATCGATAATTTTTTCTTAACATACAACTACAAACATATGATTTCTACTTTTAAATTCAAGAATCTGGTAATTTGTTTCTGGAAAATCTAATTTACTTCTATTCATATTTAAAATGTAATAATTCATTTGATATTAGCTTATGGTTAACTAACTTAAACATTCTATCGTTCAGTATAGATCGGGTGTAACCCGGACTATCCCCTTACAAATGGTCAAAATCAACCTAGAATATTTGTTGGCGGTTTTTTCATACCTAAACTACAATACCTAGTAAATATCAACCTAAACTCACTAAAAATTCAGGCTAGACTATATAAAAATAGCCAAAATCCACATATGCTAAAATGGTGTTAGTTAACAGCATAAAGCGTTGAGTCAACCAATACCATGGCAATGACGACGCATCGAAGTTGAGTAAAACAATGTCGTTTCGTGAGTTTAGGGTTCTCGAATCAAAGACTCTTTGGCGATTGCTTTAGCGATTCTTTGATTTGAGAACCCTAAACTCACGAAATAAAGTCGTATAATTACTCATCTACGATGCCCCGTTATTGCCACAATGTCGGCTGACTCATCGCCGTAAGTGATTGATTAACACTGTTTTGGCATATGTTGATTTTGACTATTTTCATATAGTTTAGGTTGAAAATTTAATTTTTTTAGTGAGTTTAGGTTGATATTTTTCAAATATCGTAGTTTGGGTATAAAAAACTGTCGGAAAATAGTGTGAGTTGATTTTAGCTATTTTCCCTTCATTAATAGAAAACATATATATACCACATAGCATCAATTCAAATATATATACCATATAGCATCAATTCAAATAGTAAATTTGACATTAATATCGCTTTATTTTATAATGTGGCTACGTGTTGTCACGACGCAAGAAAAATTTGAAAAGCCCTTGCTAGGCCTTTTAGATTCCTATAGACGTTAATGAGCCCAAAGACTTTCTTCATCTTTCACTACTCTTTTCAATTTCAAATTCCAAAAACCACAGAAAGAAAAAGACGGAGAGAGGCCGTTGCATTTTCCGGCGAGACGACGCTTCTTCGGACGGATTCACCGATCATCGGTTGTTTCATTCTCTGGTAACAGTTTACTGTTTTCGAGTTTTCCGTTTTCTAAGCAATGTTCAAGTACTATCAAGATTTATCGATCGGTTGGTTGCGTGAGAATTGATTTTCGTATTGATCTTCGTTGATTAGGTTTCTTGATGTGAGCTTTACATAATCTATCTATAGAGAAACGAAGAAGGATTTTGGTGTTATGAATGTTTGTTTCTGTTGCTTATTTGAAACCTAACTTAAACCCTAATTTTCTGTTTCGTATGTTCTTCAGCGTCCTCTGGCTTTGTGATTTCAGAACTTGTTTCACTAAATCGTTGCTAAAATGGCTCATTCAAGGAACAATTATGGTAAGAGATCTTGTTTTAGTTAGTTTTCATATTTGATAAGAGGTAAGAGAGTTTTTTTCTGATGATACAGATAATAATGGTGCTGGATTAGAAGATACTGTGTATCGTTACTTGTGTCTTGTGAGAAGAGCAGGGAGTTCTTGGGAGAGGTGGTGAGATTGCAAAATAGATTAGGTCTGAGACTAAAGCAAACATGAGGGTAAACGAGGCATTGCCTGGTTGTGATGAGCGTGTTGTGACTATATATTCTAATAGCGAGGAGAGAAATCGTATTGAAGATGACAATGAGGATTTTGTCTGTCCTGCTTTTGATGCTCTTTTCAAGGTTCATGATATGGTTGTTGTTGAAGAATTTGACGATGATGATGATTATAATGACAATGATGAGTATAGTGAGGGACAAACAGTTGTTACTGTGAGGATGCTTGTGCCTTCTGATCAAATTGGTTATCTTATTGGCAAAGGTGGACCAATTATTCAAACGCTGCGTAATGACACTAATGCTCAGATTCGTGTTAGAAATGATAATCTACCCATGTGTGCTTTGGCATTGAGTCATGATGAGCTTCTTCAGGTAATGTCTTCGAGATTTGAGTTAGTGTGTGTGGTTGTGTTTCGGATTTAGCTTATGAATGTTGTTGTTGGTTGACTTTCAGATAATTGGAGATCCTTCTGCTGTTAGAGAAGCTCTTTACCAAGTTGCCTTTCTGCTTTATAATAATCCGTCACGATTTTAGAACTACTTTCTGTCTTCCTCTAGTAGTACACTGCAACATCAACCTGGTAGAATTCTGATGAATCCTGCAGTAACGACCTCTCATAAAAATTGCTCGTGAGAATGAGGAGATGGTCCAAGTAATAAATCATGACCACCCTTTATTGCCTAGTGCTTGTCGATTTTGTGTGTTTGAAAGAGACCCTTAAACAATGTTTCTTTATCTTGTGGTTTTAGATAACAGGAAGTCTTGATGCAGCAATCAAAGCTCTTACACAAGTGATGCTGCGTTTAAGAGCCAATGTATTTGACATGGATCGTGGTCTTGTCTTGCTTCCAACTTTATTTCCTTATATTTCTCAAACAATATAGACTTCGAGCAAGTCTAGGCACAGAAAAGGCGAGAACCATCCTCATGGTTCAGAGGAATTTGCTAGGAATGAAGACTATGGTCAAATGGTATGATTGTCATAAAAAAATATATGATTCTGGTAACCAAATTTACTCATAGAGATTCATTTTTGATGATGTCTGTCTATTTTCTTCTTTTGCAGAACGTAAATTCCCCAATAAGAAACCGAGTTTATTGATCACCAAACCATGTCAAAAGGTTATCTTTCTATGTTCTAAACACTTAGATTCTGGAATATACTTTTTATAAAATACTTGGGCGTTTTTTTGGAATCCAAGAAAAAAGAGGATTCGAGTAGTTTTGCGCCTCAAGAATCTACAAATGCAGGAAGTTCTTAAAAGAATGATATATATATTTTTTTGTTTTTGTCATCTTCATGAAAGAATACAATGTTTCTTTCATTTTTCGTATTCGTATTTAACTATATTTGAGTAATCTTGTTCATCATTAGTGGTTCCAAAGCACTGTTATGAACTCGGACGCGTCTTTGCTACTAAGTGTGTCTAACTTGCAGCCAATTGTTCCAATGGTATGATCCACTTAAAAGTATAGTTGATTTTCATGTATTTTAATCAAATGGACCAAGACCAGTGGAAAGAGTCACATATAATCGGCTCCCTTCTTTTCTTTCCGTTTACTGTACTTCCATAAGTCAAATTTTGTTTAGATGTCACACTAATATTTTGTTTTTTTGTGTGTAAAAACTTACTAAAAGAGAAAAAAAATACTAAAAACTATACAATATAATACTTTTACATTGATTATTTATTAGGTCTTTAGCGAATTTTTGACATTGATTTATATGTTTCCAGTTTTGTTATCCGTTGAAGGAGAAAAGTATCGGTTACCATTGTATTGACTAACCATAAAAGAAAACAGATATGCATGTGTGATGTGGTGATGAATGCAATAATCAACCAATTAAAATGCGAACGTAATGTCATAGACACGTGAGCGTTACCAATGAAATAAGTCTGTCACGTAATTAGGTCACAGTCCCGTAACTTTCGTGGTCTTCGAGTATCTTAATTTTCTTTCCTTAACTCTTCTCTTTCTCTTCTTCTTCTTCTTCATCTTTTTTTTTTTAACAGATCTGGTGGAAATTTTATCTTTTGACCCCACCACTGGATCTCTCTATATACACATTCATCTGAGTAATAGAGTAAAAACGAAACACAAGAAGCAATTATGAAGAATTGTGAGAGATTTGCTAATCTCGCTCTCGCAGGTTTTTCTCTCTTTCACTCTTACAATTGTTACAATTCGTCTCGTGAATTTCAATTTTCGATCGATTTTTACGATCATGTGATTGTTTCGCGTTATGGGTTTCTTCTGATTGTGATTTAGGCTTCGAATTTGTTAACTTTTTCGGTTTTAGGTTTGTTCTTAGAATTTGCTGGAAAATATTTATTTTTTTGTTCGTTTTAGATCAGTTTGGTTTCTCTAGGGTTTAGGCTTGATGGGTGTGATTGATTGTTTTTGATTATGGTGTAAAGATTCAAAACTGAGTGGTTTTTGTTTTTGTTTTGGTTACAGGTTTGACATTGGCACCACTCGTTGTGAGAGTAAATCCAAATTTGAATGTTATTCTCACAGCATGTATCACTGTTTATGTGGGTTGCTTTCGTTCGGTCAAGGATACTCCTCCAACGGTAAGACAAAGACGCAATCAGATTGTTTTTTTTTATTAGTGAAACAATTTTCCAAATTCGATCTAAATTGTTTCTTTGGTTTGAAATGGTGTAGGAGACGATGTCAAAAGAACATGCCATGCGTTTCCCATTGGTTGGGAGTGCTATGCTTCTCTCACTTTTCTTATTGTTCAAGTTTCTCTCAAAGGACTTGGTTAATGCTGTGCTAACAGCTTACTTCTTTGTTCTTGGGATTGTCGCTCTTTCGTATGTCTTATCTAAATCATGCCTTTTGTTTTTTTATTTGTTTATCTGTGGTCAAGTCATGACACGGTTATGTGTGTTTGCAGAGCGACATTGTTACCAGCCATCAGAAGATTTTTACCAAATCCTTGGAATGACAATCTTATCGTCTGGCGTTTTCCTTATTTCAAGTGTACGTAACTAAGATTACCTTCAGTATTCTTTGGTAGCCATTTTTCTCATTATATAAGTTATGGGTTTGTTTGTTATCGTTTGCTTAGTGCTAGTCTTTGAATACTTATTTGGTTGATGTAATGATCATTCAAGATCCTAGGTGTTTGTCTCATTTTCAAATCTGTTTTTACTTTTCTTACTCTATCCAGTTATTGTTCTATCCTTCTGGTTGAGATGTGCTTATTTTCTTTGATGTCTAACACCTTTTTACTAAACAGCTTTGGAGGTAGAGTTCACAAAGTCCCAAGTTGTTGCGGGAATCCCTGGAACATTCTTCTGTGCGTGGTATGCGTGGAAAAAACATTGGCTGGCTAACAATATCCTCGGCCTTTCCTTCTGCATTCAGGTTACTTCCCTTGCACTTTATGGGAATACATAAACTCTGAAGCTTCACTGTTATAACATAATATTTAAGTTTAAAGTGAACTGGAGTCACTGTTGTTGAGTGTCTCTTTTTTTACTAATTAATGCCGTTGCCAATACAGGGAATTGAGATGCTCTCTCTCGGATCATTCAAGACTGGTGCCATCCTTTTGGTAAGAACTGCATCTTTTGAATGCTATTCTTGAAAACTTGTTTGGACTTCTAGATGAAAAGAAAATTCGTTTGAAAATGACTCAATCATTCGGTGTTTGTTATGCTTGACTTGCAGGCAGGACTATTTTTCTATGATATCTTCTGGGTTTTCTTTACTCCAGTTATGGTTAGTGTTGCCAAATCCTTCGATGCTCCAATTAAGGTTAGTAAAAATGCCTCAAAAGTACACACCATACCAAATTGATTCTGATTTGTTCTTAGTCAATTTTTCAGTAATCTCATTGTTACATATTTCTTTCAGCTCTTATTCCCTACGGGTGATGCTCTAAGACCCTATTCTATGCTTGGTCTTGGTGACATTGTCATTCCGGGTATGTTCTCTAATGCTTAACCCAATAGCTATATTCAGCTTATGGTTATGCATTCTTGAATCATATTTTTGGATATGATATGAATATAAGATATTAATTTTTGTTTTCCTTTAGGTATTTTCGTTGCACTAGCTCTAAGATTTGATGTGTCAAGACGTAGACAACCACAATACTTCACAAGTGCATTTATCGGATACGCTGTTGGTGTGATCCTCACGATTGTAGTCATGAACTGGTTTCAAGCAGCACAGGTCAGTTTTTGTGTCTTAATTGTTGTCATCTATTTATTGCAACCTTATTTTGGGATTTCTCTCTGATAGGTTTTTGTTTTTGTTTTGCCTTTGTTTCAGCCTGCTTTGTTATACATTGTCCCAGCCGTAATTGGGTTCTTGGCTTCTCACTGCATTTGGAACGGTGACATCAAACCGGTTTGTTTTCTAGTCCTTCTAGATTTCGATGTATCTATTGTTGTAAACGCAATTATGCAACCCAAACAGAAGAACCTTCCTGTTACCTTCTGTTTGCTTATCGTGTTTTTGGTTGTAGATTAAGATGTAAAGGATTAGTGAGCTTATGGTCTTCTTCTTCTTCTTTGTTTTGTTGCTGTTGCAGTTGTTGGCGTTTGATGAATCAAAGACAGAGGAAGCAACGACTGATGAATCAAAGACTAGTGAGGAGGTTAATAAAGCTCATGATGAATGAGGAAAAATCGAGAAAGAAGGGCAGAGGAGAAATATATACACATAAATGTGTCTTAATATATGGAACAAGAAGGAAAACAATTTTGTTTCCAAATGATCATCAATCAGTCCCTTCTAACCCCTTTTTTGTTTTTTTAGATTTTCAAACTTTCTTTTGGCCAAGACTTGTGTAAGTTACTATAAGTTACAACAAATTTTCTTTGACTTTTCTTTCTGTTTTATGTTAAATTCGTTAGGAGACTGGAAGTTATATATCATTTCGAACAGAATTCGAAATATGAGCTTTTTAGCTATTGTAGACAACGTGGTAAGGATATGAACAGTGAGAGGCAAAGAATAGCACATGATGATGATAAAGTTATGAACATAATCTGTGCTGAGAAAGGGACATTTTTGCTTGGGGAGCTATTTGGAGACAAAAAAAAGCTAGATAGAAACTCTACACTTAATGTTTTTTTTTTT
>Ga0041059_1003487_pt1 | contig 10714 bp, 10 predicted proteins | sample AraColnosormetaG_FD_56232 | JGI IMG/M metagenome (GOLD analysis project Ga0041059, IMG submission 56232) | Arabidopsis roots microbial communities from North Carolina, USA - Col MF nosort | ecosystem: Host-associated > Plants > Roots > Unclassified | place: USA: North Carolina | collected... | reverse complement strand
GTCATGATCGAGCTCTTTTCCCGGAAAAACATCTAAAGATAAGAGTTGGGTAAGACGAAAATACCTAAGAATTCGATGATTCAGCTGCGTATTTGACCCGTTTTGGTTCCTCAACCGGAGAAGAAACGAAACAGCGGGAAACAAGGGTTTTTGCAGGTGAGAAGAGGGAAGAAATCTGAGTGAGAGTGAAAATGGCGGACTTTTTCTTAAAAGAGGAAACCGAGAAAGAAGATTGCGAGAGAACAATTTTGGAGTGACTCTACTTTTCTCTCTCAAAAATCTTTTGTTCTTCTTCACTCTTCAGCTTCCGTCTTTAAAACCCACATTGCATGCAAAGGGAGAAATATTTTCAGTTTCGTTATTAATTAACTAAAATAAAAAGGTATCAATTTTAATTTTTCTTTATTTGTCAAACAATTGATAACACTTGGGAATATGCAATGATGATGAAAATGATTAAAACAAATATTTATCCACATATTATGCAAGACCATGTCAACAACCATTGACAAACTTTTTTTTTTTTTGAGAAGAATAAAGGATTTCAAAACCATAGAATTAGCAGTGAAGCAAAACATATAAATACTTCAAGTAAACTATTTTTTGGATTCGATTTTGGTGTTGTATATTTGATCGATCGCCATAGATGACCGTTTCCGTTTGTAGTACGCTATGTTTGATGCGATAAAAATCTAGCGGGAACGATGTTTTATAAAATAATGGTTATACCAAAAAAACGGTAAGAACTAAGTGGATCGACTTGTAAAAAAAAATTTGAGATATTTTTTGTATTCATGAATTTGTAAATAGTTCATACCAAAAAAATGAATATGTAAACAGTTGACCAATCAATTAAAGACAAAAAAACAGCTCTTTTGTCTTCAAAAATTATATATAAAATGTTAAAGTATTTTTTCATTTTATTTTGTTATATATTTGATCGATCACCATAAATGAACTTTTCAATTATATATTGATGCGATATGAATATGAAAGGAACAATGTTTTCAAGAGATAAACTTCGTTTTTATCCGAAAGAACGGTAACCAATGCTCATATCAATTTATAATGAAAACATGGAGAAGGTTAACAATAACTCTTTTTCTTCATTTATATAATTTTGTTTACACATAAATGAAGAACATGAGTATAAATTTAGGAAAATATTTTGTAAATAAAAAGTAAAGGGTAACTCCAAAATGAAGTGACAGATGATATCATACCATATTCATCACTCCCTTTTAGAGTTGAGAATATAGTGGTATTAAAAGGATTTTTTCTAAATTAGTATTTAGAGTGAAATTTGGAATATAATTGGAGATGCACTTATTGGCTCATGGATTTAAAAAGGGAACAAAATTGCATCAATTTCTTTCTATTCAGGAGGAATTAAGTGGAAAAAAATTTCATTCCATTTATTGTAAAAGTTAGCAAAAGTTGTAACCAAACGAAATACAATATGCTTCCTCTCTCAAACTTTTCCGCTGATGTGTAAAATACAAGTCAAGCTATACTTGCATTTAAGTTTATATGTACAAAAAAAAGTTTATATGTACAAATCAAAAATCAAAAGAATATGAAGTACCGGTTGATATTGGTTCTTGCATTTAGAAGGTATAATTGCAATTAAACCGACTTTCAGATTTGGTCTAACTTTTAGACTGGCTATTCAATTTACTTTAGAGGGATTTGGTTTCCACTTTCGACATTGATCTTTGGATAAGTGGGTTCGGGTACTATTGTATGACTCATACAACTACTGATAAAGACTATCTGCTTTCTCTACTCCATCACAAATTATTAAAAACCAATATCTCAAGAGATGTTAAGATGGGTCGTTTTACCTTTTTTCACCACAATACTATAGCTTACTACTACTATTTGGCTTCCTAACATATATATCAATTTGCTACTTACAGGAGCTCCATAGCTCCTTTACTTGTCCCACCTCATCTCTTTCTTCCTCCTCTTCTGTCCACGTACTTCCCTGAGAAGCTCTTGAAGTTCTTCACAAAGAGGTTCTGGAGTAAGCTGAATGATCTCATCATCATCACCATCACTATCCTCCTCTGGCTCCGTCTCCTTCTCCTTTGGATCCTCTGGCTCGGTCTCCTTCTCCTCTGGATCCGTTTCCTCCTCAGGATCCGTCTCCTCCTCATCAATTAGCCATCCACAATGAAGATTCTCCACACCTAATCAATTATTTTGACCGCAGTAAAAGAATGTTTCATTTCTTATGTTGAGATTGGTATGGATATGAGTAAAAAAGCTTTTATTACCTCGAACAGAACTTTGTGCATAATCTGATGATGCTTCTCCCAAATGAATAGCTGCTGGTGATGGGTCATTGACTGCTTCGCTATTGATTGATAACTCATCAGCTTGGTCTCTTCCATACTCAATATGCATGTCCTGCTCCTGCTCCTGTATTACAAAAGATGGATCATGCTGCAAGTTACATACCATTTGGGTAAACCAAGTTCAAGAATTCTGTCAATGGTTTCTAATAATGCCAGCAAAACGAATCCCAACAATGGAAGCAACAGATTTGTGAACCTGCACAGAAAGAGAACGAGAAGGAAGAAAAACAAATCACCTTCTCTTCTTCGTGTATTTCCACAGCCAATTGATTGGGTTGTTCTTCCTCAGCCATCTCTTCATTGTGATTCTCAGGCAATTGGTTGGCTTGTACTTCAGCCAATTGTTTCTCTTTTTCCTCTTGCTTTTCAAGGCAGATAGCAAGGAGGGGACCATAGCTATCATCTTCAATCAAAAACCATTGGTCTTCGTAGACCTGAAATCCAAAGTGGGTAAAACGTTATTTTCAAGTTGCAAGGAAAATGTTATCAACAACGGAAAAATGGAGACCCTAAAACTAGCGAACAAACCTCTAACAGTTCCTTAATACTCTCACTGATAACATGCTCATGAAACCCAAATCCTCTCATGCGATCTCGTGCTGCATCCTCTCGCATCAATCCAGCCTTCTGCAAAAAAGCAAAAGAAAAGTAGCAATTTAAAAGCATAGAAAAGAGAGATAATCATAGAAGGAAAAAAACAAGAACACCCATCATAAAAAGAAGTATTTGTAAACTTATCTCATCAGTGTTCTCAACGTTGAGTACACAGAAGTCGTAGAGAGAAACAAAATGTTAACTTCAACAATCATGTCATTCAAATACTTCATCTATATAGTCATTCTACTCTAATGTCTATGTCTATGCTTTTATCTTAGTTTTCCACTATACTCTCTAAAAACTATATGATTCAAAAGCTCATATCTTTACTTGTTAGCCAGCATTTTAATTTGGAAAAACAAAACAAAAAAAACAGTACAGCTTATACCTTTCTTCTTCCTCTGGGAGCCATTTGTTGATCCCTCACAATTCCCTGTAGTTTCAGAAGAAATTGGAGGACCAAAAGTATAAGTCTTTGGGTTATAATCAAACAAACAAACAAAGGCAACCAAACAAGTGATCCCTTTTTTCAAACCTATGTAACAACAAAATCAACGAAAGATGAAACAAAACAAAAGTTGAGCTCTTTCCCAAAAATCCCGAATCAGTAACACTAGAGATAAACCAAAAATACCCTAAAATTCAAACCCAAATGAAACCTAAACAGAATCACAACAAAACACAAAAACACGAACTTAATTTTGCTACAGAGATGACAATGTGCTGAGCTGTTTCGTTCAGATTCGATAGGGAAAGAGAGTACTTACGGCGGAGAAGATAAAATCGGCGGCGACTGTGGAAGGTTTCTTAAGAATAAGCCGTGGATCGCCTCCTCGTCTCCCAAAAATGCTTCTTTGAATGAAATCGAATTAAAAAAATAATATAGTATTTGTTTGGGTCAACCATTTTCTCTGTTAAGTCAACCATTTTCTTATTGGTTACTATAAAAAATAATAAAGTATGAATTACAATGAATGGATCTCAGTTGGGCTTGAGATGTGGGTCGAAAGAGCTTTTAGCCCAATAGGAAAAAGATTCATAATGTTAAACATGTTGGGCAATATTGGCCCATCCCATTGATACTACTACAAATAATATAAGCCGTTAGATTTAGGTCATCCCACAAACCCTGACCGTTCATCCTTCCGTCTTCCGATAACTATATAAACCCAAGAAACTTCTTCTTCAACCTTAAGCAAATTCTTACGCAGCTTTTTTTCTTTCTCTCTTCCTTCCTCTGTTAAAAACAGTTACAGAGGTTAAAGAGACAGCGCCAATTCGCGCTGTCCACCTTGTACGAGCTCCAAGCTTCGTCTAGGCCCTCCATTTTCTCTACCCCAAAATTTAGTTTCTTTAGTCTCACTTTATCATTTTTAAGTGGAAATGGCGGTGAAAGCAACAAAGGCGGAGAAGAAGATCGTTTACGATTCAAAGCTTTGTCAGCTTTTGAATGAGTACTCTCAGATTCTTGTCGTTGCAGCTGACAATGTTGGATCAACTCAGCTTCAGAACATAAGGAAAGGTTTACGAGGTGATTCAGTTGTTTTGATGGGGAAGAACACAATGATGAAGAGATCTGTGAGGATTCATGCTGATAAAACTGGCAATCAAGCTTTCCTCAGTCTCCTTCCTCTTCTTCAGGTTTCATTTCTCTTGTCTTGAATAGTTTGTTTTCATTTGGATATAAAGTATTGATTTTTTGGTTTTGTGGAGAATTTGATTTGGTTTGGTGTTAGAATCTATTTAACAGGGGAATGTTGGGTTGATCTTCACTAAGGGTGACTTGAAGGAAGTCAGTGAAGAGGTTGCTAAGTACAAGGTTTGTTTCTTTGGCTCAATTGATGTTATTGTTGTTGTTAAGCTTTAGTAGAGTTCAAATATGGATTGATAGCTTGGAAAGTGAAAGTTTGTATTTTTGAGTTTGAAATGAAATCATATGTGTTCTTGCTTAAAATGCAGCCACATTCTAATTGAGATTATTATGATTCGTTGAGCTTTGAGGAGATTACATTTTCATTGATTGGTTTATTACTTAGTTTGGTTAGTTTTATGCTGTATCTGATTATCTCTAAGTAAGCAAGAATGCAAGGTGTTGTATTATTCGATTTTAAACACAAATGCAAACTTTCACTTTCCAAGCAAATAGGGTTGATTAGATTATAGTACTAGTTATTTTGGTTCATTGAGGTTTGAGGAGACGACATTTGTAGTTTCTGTTTTGTGTTTTGATTGATTGGTTTATTTTTAGCTTCTACTGTTACTTGATGATTTAGTCAGTTTATGATCATCCTTTAACCTATGGCTTTAGGTTATTAACTTGTAAGGTGGATAGGTGATAAAGTTTGCATTTTGGTTTAAATTGGAACTCAAAACCTCTATTTTCTGTCTTGAAACGCAACCACATTCAAGAAACTTACTTGAGAGTCTACTAGTTTCCTAGGCTCACATTTTTGTAGCGTCCTTTCATGTTGTTGGATTGATTGATTTTTTCAACTTAGTCTTGTACTGTTAATTGATGAGAAATTCATTGTCCTTTTTTTGACAGGTTGGAGCTCCTGCTCGTGTAGGTTTAGTCGCTCCAATTGATGTGGTCGTGCAACCAGGCAACACTGGTCTTGACCCTTCACAGACCTCCTTCTTCCAGGTGCTTAACATTCCAACCAAAATCAACAAAGGTACGGTTGAGATCATAACCCCTGTGGAGCTCATCAAGAAAGGCGACAAAGTCGGTTCATCCGAGGCTGCGCTTCTTGCCAAGCTTGGAATCAGGCCCTTTTCGTATGGTCTCGTTGTTGAGTCAGTCTACGATAATGGGTCAGTGTTTAACCCTGAAGTGCTTAACCTCACTGAAGACGACCTTGTTGAGAAGTTTGCAGCTGGTGTCTCGATGATCACTGCGCTTTCTCTTGCAATCTCTTACCCAACCGTAGCAGCTGCGCCTCACATGTTCCTCAATGCTTACAAGAACGTTCTTGCTGTTGCCTTAGCTACTGAGTACTCTTTCCCTCAGGCTGAGAATGTGAAGGAGTTCCTAAAGGTTTGTCCTCTTTCATTTTGCGTTTCAGATATTGGGATTAGTAGTCATGAAATTGTTTGTTAACTGTACATTTATGGATCAGGATCCAACCAAGTTTGCAGTTGCAGTGGCTGCACCGGTTTCAGGAGAGTCTGGTGGAGCAGTGGTGGCAGTAGCTGTTGAGGAAGAAGCTGCAGAAGAGTCTGATGGGGACATGGGATTTGATCTGTTCGGTTAAAATACACCGTCTTATCTTTTGCCAGCCTTTCCTATTTATTTTATGGACCTTTAAAACTTTCACGTTCAGAATTTCTTTGTTACGTTTATGGATATTTTGTTTCTTCATCAAAACTACCTTTCTGGTTTTAATTTCTCTCCGTTGAGGAATTTTCTGAACCCAATTATATTGGTTAACAATGTCATTGTCTGATTCTGTCAGTAACTACGCAAATGAGTATATTTCATCTTCTTCAGTAAAGGTTTCAATAGCTCAAACAGACAATACTCCAGCAACTATGACAGGAACATATCCAACATATAACAAGTTTGGTTAGTTTCAGCTATATAACCAAAAGCACAGTCTACTTTACATAATATTTCAGATTTTACTTCATAGAATATATGTTTCATTCCTTCACTTATCTTCTTTCTTTCGTCGCGCATAGCAACTATGTTGGTTGGTGTGTAGATCTATCTTTAAAAGGTTGCAGCCTTGCTTAGTCCAAATGATGGTTTGATTTTGAAGTGCCAAACCTCACCTATAACAAACTTTCTGAATTATATTATTTTATTATCTATTTATATCATATTATATACTATCTGAATTATACTACAAACTTTCCTTAGATACATATCACAAAATATCATCAAATTATTAAAAACTCTTTTAGAAAATTGCATAGCCTATCCTCATAATAAAATCAGATTATAATTTAAATCAAGTGTTACGTTAATTTATAAACTGTTTAAAGAAGAAATAAAGGGGTTAAGCATGCCTTGTTCTCTGGTAGAAGCACAAACATGCTTTTGTTGATAATTGTCAGAAAAAAACAAGTAAAGTCTATAAGAAAATGGATCAGACTCATTCGAGGCATTCCCATGAGACGAAGAAACATAAGCGTGTGGGAATTGCGGAGTTAAAGGTTGAATATGTCGTGTCTATTATAATAATCAGAATTTAAAAGAAAAAAGAATGAGGAATGTGTTGCTTGATTAACGTCAATTAAGTTAGCTTTTGTATATTTTAGAAGAAAAAAAATGAATATCGGGGCTTTTAGTGGATAAGGACTTTCCTCTACGATACGTTTTTGCGATGACATAAGTATTATTCCAAGTTGTATCCATTTTCGTGCACACGTAAAAGTCAAAAAAAGAGTCCGACATAGGAGAAGAAATGGAAGATGTTTCCATGTTCCCAAACGGATATACATCAAAGTTGTTACGACTTTTTAAAAATAGCGGATATATAGCCACAAACGTCATTGTTCTCTAGTACGAGATTTTTCACAGTTTTAAACTTATTATGTGTATGGAGAGATCACATGGATTGACGAAATATGGTTACCGTCGAAAGAATGTCCCATCAAAGAATTTTATAAGTTTATTAGAGTTTGATCTCATCCACATGCATAATTTGATATTATCTTTCTCATTCCGGCATTTATTGAGGAATTTAGGCAGAGTGATGTGTTCCCATACCAAACTTTATCCGAATCATGCCATCTTAGTATCTTACAAGTTAAACTATAACTAAAAAACAGGATATACTGAAAATCAATACAATTACCAAGGAAATAAAAAAAATACCACTGTAATTGATTGTTCAGGTATCGTTGTCTGTTAAAGTCGTCTTCTAGTATATTGTATTTTCGATTGAGTTTAAACAATTAAATAATGTTTTAGTGAGGCTCAACCAAAATCTTTAAGGCTTCACATAAAAATTAAACTGAGATTTTGGTTTGGGCATGTACCTTCTGGTTCTGGAGTACAAGCCCTTTTTTCCTTAACACCCAAATTAATTATTGTTAATCATTTATTTATTATATTTGGTTTTTGATTTGAAAAGGAATGGATAATGGATAAATGGTCGGATAATGCGGCCGGAGACATGCTTCATTCCGAGGAAACCTGTTTTTGATAGCTCAACCTTTGTTGACTCTATCTCCCTCCTACTTTCTTTTATTTTTATGATTTCAATTTTCATAACCATAATCATGAGTTTATACACAAACAAGAATATAACTAAAACACCTTTTGTTTTCCCATTGATACAATTATATAAAGTAAAGAAATACTATTACACAACTTTATTTTATTTAAACGAATCCGATGAAGCAACGTAGAAATGTGTCTCTCGATCTAAAACAAACGCACTTGCTCATTATAATTATTATTTTTTTGTTTAATTATACTACTCTTAATAAATTCGAAGAAGACAATTTTTTTTCTTTGTTTTTTTTTTAGATGTCATTGCTAAGAATTAGACGAATTAATAATAGTAACAAAAAGATAGATGCCGATTATAGCAACAACTTAGGGAAAAAAATGGTTGTTGTTCTTCGACCAAAGTAAAAATAAAAATAAAGGTTAGCTGGTGATGGCCCATCCAATCCAAGTGGATTAATCAGCGGCGTAGATAAACGTGAAAGCCAATCAGAATTTCAGCTGTCATGCCACGTGTATTCATGTTCTTGGAACCGTTAACTTGCTCTGTTTCGAGCACGTGGCAGTTGGGAACGGATGATAGAGTCTTGGACCAAGTTGGTGAATGGCCACATGACGAATCCCACGTGTCATTTTCTGACGCGCGAATCCACCTCATTGGTTGCCCAAACGGATGGAAGCCAGGCCCCGATTTAGACTCCATTCCTTTATTTATTTTTGGAATATCACATTTTTTTAGGTATTATCCTTTTTCGTGTTGACGATGAAATTATTCCCAGTCAAAAATAAAGAAACACACAATAAATTAGTTCGATAATCTTTGTGTACGCTTGATTTTTCCAACTGTGTGTCAATAATGTAAACGTGAGACTTAAAATGTTTAGTTTTTAGCCAAACATGCAATAATCTATAGCGTTATAAATCCAAAATATAATAGCGATAAACAATAACTAGACTTTTCTTCTTTTCTTTTTTCTAGTGGGAAATATACGATGTCACTGTTTTCTTTTTGTGTAAATAACGTTTAAGGGAAGAAGTATAAGGAAAAAGACTATTACGTATAAAGGCGAATTAAACTTTTTTTTAAAAGAGTGGGAAAGACTTATCGTAAACGTGAAAGGAATTCTAACAAGTAACACCATCTCCGTTTGATACTTATATAACCCCATCCTATAATACTATATCCTTTCTTAAAGAATTTATGAATACCTTTTGCATAACTCATTTGTTTTATATATATAACACAAATGTTCGACAAAATTAATATCTATTTCTTCAAATACGTTTTTAAAAAGTTACTATCAAGAATATGGGTGAGATAGACAGGTTCAATTTTTTCTAATGATCGTTCCTAACGTGCATGTGAAATTATACTACACAAGTCCAAATCCTATATATGAGACGTAATAATTTAGGTCGAACATGAAAAAATTGGGGAAAGATATTACAGTATAGAAGTTATTTGACCATATATAAATGTAAATGTATTGTATAAGTTAGTTAATGTGGACCGGTGGTTGCTTGTTTCATATATAAACCTATGAGATGGAATATCGAAGTCGAAGAAAATGAAAAATAAAAGTTAAAGGAAAAAAGGGAAATTGCATAGTCGTATAATTTCAATGAATACTTAGATAGAAAATAGAGTTACAATATGATAAAGCAAAAGAACTTTCGATCTGCTATTTTGTAGGTAAATTAAAAAGAAATAACAAGAACATAGTTGGAAGCAGCAAAATGACAACAGTTATGCATTAGAGTCATTAGACTTAACACAGCAACAGCACGTGCGACGTATATAAGAGCCATACAAGGACCAAACAAGGATTACGATGAGGACGCCCAACGATAAGCCAATGATTTCTGACAAATAATTCTCAACTATTTTTATCATCTTCGATCTTCACCACACCACCAATCTCTAATCCTTCTAAACTTGTTTTTCTTCTTCTTATTATTCTCGTGTACAGTTCAATACTTATATACATGTATTGTGGTCACTAACTTTACATTTTTTTTTTTTTGGTGAAAACTAACTTTACATTTATTTNTTTTGGTGAAAACTAACTTTACATTTTTGTAATTACATCAACAACAGTTGGTAAGTTTACATTTTGTTATTAATAAAGATGAACTAAAAATTGGAAATGTTTACATTTATGGTGTTTTATTGCTTGTTTGCCATATCGTAACTTTCTAAAATACTCCAGAAACTGAATTGTGATATTTACTACTAGTAATAATATACAGTATTTGTTAGATATGCATTCCATTATTCGTTGTGATTATTTATGTAATTATAATAATGTTAATGTAATTTGCATGACTAATATGGACCGGTGGTTGCTTGTTTCATACTTTCATATATTGATGGTTTACATAAAAAGAAGATATCAATGATATCCATATATCTATTACTAACCATATATGTGGATGTGATATATTCTTTTATATATGCACTAAATTTCTTTTTCCTCAAAAGATGACTTATTTTAGTTATTTGAATTCAAAGTTAAGGAATGAGGAAGGAAAATAGAAAATAAGCAGACAATCTACATTTTTTTTTTTTTTTTTTTTT
>Ga0041059_1003486_pt1 | contig 10728 bp, 7 predicted proteins | sample AraColnosormetaG_FD_56232 | JGI IMG/M metagenome (GOLD analysis project Ga0041059, IMG submission 56232) | Arabidopsis roots microbial communities from North Carolina, USA - Col MF nosort | ecosystem: Host-associated > Plants > Roots > Unclassified | place: USA: North Carolina | collected 2013-09-02 | reverse complement strand
ACCAGGAGCGGCGGTTGGACAGGTTGTGTTCACGGCGGAGGAAGCCGAAGCTTGGCATTCTCAGGGTAAAACTGTGATTCTGGTTCGAACTGAGACAAGCCCTGACGATGTGGGAGGTATGCACGCAGCGGAAGGTATATTGACGGCTAGAGGAGGAATGACGTCACACGCGGCTGTTGTTGCTCGCGGTTGGGGAAAATGTTGCATTGCTGGTTGTTCCGAGATTCGTGTCGACGAGAACCACAAGGTTTTTGGATTCGATTTTAGAAACTTGTCATATAAGTTAGGGGAAGATTGTTTCTAAAGTTAGGGTTTAAAAATTTTCAGGTTCTATTGATTGGAGATTTGACGATTAATGAAGGCGAATGGATCTCAATGAACGGATCAACCGGTGAGGTTATATTAGGGAAACAAGCATTGGCTCCTCCGGCTTTAAGTCCAGATTTGGAGACTTTCATGTCCTGGGCTGATGCAATCAGACGTCTCAAGGTGTTTATGAGTTTCTGTTCCTTTAACTTGTTTGATATTTTTAAACTTTCTAACTCAAATGTTCGATGACCGATAAGGTTATGGCGAATGCGGATACACCTGAAGACGCCATTGCAGCTAGGAAAAACGGAGCTCAAGGAATCGGGCTTTGTAGGACAGAGCATATGGTAACTCCTCCTCTGTACTTGATTTCATGTTTTTGATGATTTAGATTGTTTGTATCCAAATGTTTAATGTTGTCTTTGGTTTGGTTTTTAAGTTCTTTGGAGCAGATAGGATTAAAGCAGTGAGAAAGATGATAATGGCGGTAACAACAGAGCAAAGGAAAGCTTCTCTCGACATCTTGCTTCCTTACCAACGTTCGGATTTCGAAGGGATCTTCCGTGCTATGGATGGTAAATGTTTTGAGTCGTCTCTCTAAAATGTATCACAACTTAAAACATGCCTAAACCTTTTTATTTTTCTAGGTTTACCGGTAACAATCCGTTTGTTAGACCCTCCGCTTCACGAGTTTCTCCCGGAAGGCGACTTGGACAACATTGTACATGAGCTAGCTGAAGAAACTGGTGTGAAAGAAGATGAAGTCTTGTCACGGATAGAGAAACTCTCTGAAGTGAATCCAATGCTTGGTTTCCGCGGTTGCAGGTTTCTTACTCTCTTTGTTTCTCTCTGTCTCTTTGCACCTGAAGAACAATCTGATGATCGGTAAACTTGTACGTTATAGGCTCGGAATATCGTATCCAGAGCTAACGGAGATGCAAGCGCGTGCAATTTTTGAAGCTGCAGCGTCAATGCAGGACCAAGGTGTTACTGTCATTCCTGAGATTATGGTTCCACTTGTAGGAACTCCTCAGGAATTGGGTCACCAAGTTGATGTAATTCGTAAAGTTGCAAAGAAAGTATTTGCTGAGAAGGGTCATACCGTGAGCTACAAGGTTGGGACAATGATTGAGATCCCTCGAGCCGCGCTCATTGCAGATGAGGTAAATGTAACAAGACACAAAATGTGTTTTAGGCACTTGAAACCATGTTGCTATTTGCTAAGTAGGAACCTTTTTCTTTTGACAGATTGCGAAAGAGGCGGAGTTTTTCTCGTTCGGGACAAACGACTTGACGCAGATGACGTTTGGATACAGTAGAGACGATGTCGGCAAGTTTCTACCGATTTACCTCGCCAAAGGAATCTTACAGCACGACCCTTTTGAGGTATAATGACTACCATTTCGTTTGCTCTCTATCCATAGGATAAAATCTTGATAGCCATTTTTTTGTGTTTGGACCAGGTTCTTGATCAGCAAGGTGTAGGGCAATTGATCAAGATGGCGACAGAAAAAGGACGAGCAGCTAGGCCTAGCCTCAAGGTTGGGATATGTGGAGAACATGGAGGAGATCCATCTTCTGTGGGATTCTTTGCTGAAGCAGGACTTGACTATGTCTCTTGTTCTCCTTTCAGGTAATTGATTAATTTCCAAACCAATAAACACTTTTTTTACAACACTATTGTATAACTCAGATTGATGTAATTTTGGGATTTCTGTTGTTGTTGTTGTTGTTGTTGTTGTTGCAGGGTTCCAATTGCAAGGCTTGCAGCTGCTCAAGTAGTTGTTGCATGATGAAGAAAAAACTTGGTGGTGTTATTCTGTGAATAAAAAAGCTTTGGTTTCTATTCCATAAAAATGAACAAAATCAAAGATATTGGATTTAACTATTTTTGTTTCCTTCTAAAGAATGTAGAATATAAAGCCTTCATGTAATAATTGAATTGCTAATAAAATAAAAACCATTGTTTCTAAACAGAATACATGAGGAAGACAATGTAAGACAGCGTAATGAGATTCTATCAACTGAATCATTTTCAAACATGTTCATAATCATAGTATCATACCAAAGGCAGATCAAATAATCAAAATCAACTTAGCCTAATTCATAAGCTTTCTCAACTTGCGAAACAAAGATTCGGTAACTAGGGAATGAACAAGCGTGAGTAAGCTAACTTGCTTGATAATATATATTGAAGGATGTGTTTCCCAGGATTGGAACCCAAATCAAGACTTTGTTCTTTTATAAAAGATAATTATTCGTTAAGGAACAAACCGTCCAAAAGGTCGGATGATGAACTTCCATTTTCATTTCCATTGTCATCGAAAAACCCATTTTCTGCACTTTCTTTCCTCAACTTCCGCTCTTCAATGACGGATTCTTCTGTGCCGGCGCAGAAATTTCGTCTTCCTTGTCTTACGGGTCTATCAGCCACTATAAATTTGCTTCCATCCCGAACACGTTCAGAAAATCCAGCCCAAACTGTAATAGAACAATACTATTCTTAAGCAACCAACACTATCAATCTATCTTTAATGTCTATACATGACTAAGAATTCGTGCCGAGTTATTATTCTCTACAATCTTGCTTTCCATCTAAGTGTTTTCAAATCTTAAACAGCATATAAAAAATGGGAACAAAAACAGAAAAAAATACCTCCAAAGTGATGCAAAACAATAGAAGCTGCAACAGTAACATTCAAAGAGGCAGTGCCACAGCCATACTGAGGAATATATACAAAGAAGTCGCATATTTCGTATTCCTTCGCAGATAATCCTGATCCCTACAGAAGCCCAAAACTTGGTCCTTTAGTAACAATTTGTTCAAATCTTGAATGCTTATAATTACCATTTAGCTAATGGCAGAGACCAACAATCATTGAAGCCAAAAAGATTAAATGGGCAATAGTCTCCAGACAAAATAAAAAGAGTTAGAATCGCATAGGGAGAGGATTACATAAGAAAGCTCGAGAAGTCAATTAACTTTGAGATAAGTAACTTCACTACAATCTCTGGTGTTGTAAAATTTGTTTCAAACCATTGAAGTTTCTGTTATCTACTTGTTCCCTCATTACTGTTAACAGATGAATTTTACTAAAGATCATGTAGCACACTGTGTTTTGAAATAAAGTGAGATCCATATTCAAACTGAAGAAGTAAACTAACTCTCACATTAGTAAGTGAAGATACCTAACTAGATTCCAGTTTCTTGAATCAGAAAACGTCTTTCAAATCACTGAAATTAAGCTCACAGATGAAGTGTAATAGAGATTATGATCTCATACCAAACAAAAGTACCCAAGTTCACAAAACTAACCAAAGTTGCAACACTCAAAAGTTTTGTAAAAACCAGATCTTTTGATTACCTCATTACCGAGAAGAAACGCAGTGTTTCTTTTGAAAGGATGTTCATTAACCGCAGAAGCTCCATCTGCAATCTCAACGCCGCATATATCGCAATCTTTCTCCTCCTAATCAATCCAAACAAACAAAAAGACTCAAACTTTGAACACATTCAAATCTAGTAGATAAGACCCATAAAGAAAGTTCCAAACTTTGTGTAATTCAGAGTGAAATTAAGACCTTGAGATAGTTGCGAGCTTCGATGAGAGAGTGAAAATGGCGGAAACGGATGTGAGAAGCTGAACCATGACTACCGAAGGCGTTGAAATCACGGCGACCGACGAGGATTAGCTCCGTCACACCAAAGGCAGTGGCGCTACGAGCTAAAGTTCCGACGTTGTGACGCTTTGCTATGTTGTGAACAACCACATAGCTCTCAAATCCCGCCATCGTCGTCGTCTTCTACTTCTTTTTTCCGGTGAGGGCTTTTGTCAAGTCAAGGCCTTAAACCAAAAAACGAAGAGCTTACATAACCGGTAATAATTTCTCAATTTTGGTTAACCGGTTCATTTCAATTTACGACTGGTTTACTCTTCTTTTTGGTAGTGCACAATATTTCTCAACTATGTCATAATGACATCTCAAAATTTGAATCAAAATCATTTATTAGTTTGGTAATCAAAAGTAGTAAGCAACAAGATTTTTTGGTTTGGAATAAGAAGAAATTCACATTGAGAATGTGAGCTCTTCTAAATCTTCTCGACCCTAAACGAATCCATGACTCTTCTTAGATCTTTTTCTTCTTCCAGGAAAACTTTCTCGGGTGTTTGGAGTCTAATTGAATAGAGTCTATCGTTCTCAACTCCTAGAACTGCAAGGTAGCGCCGGTTCCATTCCAAACGAGCCACTCGATCTTGTGGCATCACAGCTAGCTCGTTGTTGTTTGCGTATGACTTTATGTTCACCTGTTCAATTATTCAAAACCAATGTAGCTTATGAGCTATTATTCCATATCTCTAACTTCAAGAAAAAACATTATATTCATGTAGCAGCTTCAAATGAACTGAAAATAAGACATGTTGCAACACCAACCATGAAACACTATGATTGCTCAAGGAAACAATTGTTATGATTGATCAAGACATGTTGCAACAACAACGCCACGACATGTTTGACCAAGACATGAAAACTATTCTTATGATTGATCAAGACATGTTACACTACTATGATTGATCAAGAAAACAATTGTTTCTTATGCAACTCTATATCACCAAGACAAATGTAATGGCCCCGTTCTGTCCAAATTCACATAAAGCTTCACACTTTGTTTCAGCAATAGGCACAAGAACATCTTTCCTATAATCAAGCTCAACTATCAAATGATCTAAGCCGTCCTATTACGTTGTTGCTTATAATATTGGAGTTAAACTGAACAACACATCACTACGCAGTTTCAAATTAACCGAAACACGAGTCAGTTGAATTCACAGAAGGAGGATGTAGTTTGGTACTTGACTTTGGCTTACCTCAACTTGGTAGTAGAGTTTACCATCATCTGCAACTCTAGAGGAAGTGCTTAGAATGTTGGCCTGGCGCTTAACCCCGAGTCTAGTGGACATAAACTCAGTCAAGTACTGTCTAAGTACTCTCTTTCCTACTTCTTCAGGGGATCCCAAGTCTTCAAGTGACGTGTAATTTGAGGAAGAAGGCGAAGAAAACTCGACTGAAAGGTTCTCGTCGAGGACAACAGGGTCTCTAAAGAATATATCAGCACCAGCTCCTCGGACTTGGATCCAATTTTGAGGGTACTTGAAGGAGTATCCATCAAATGTATCTATGTATTCTCTAAACACTGGAGTTGAAGCAAATGCTGTTGGAAGATTGGCTTGTGAAACTATTAAACCAGACATGAGCAAGCCCATCATCATGCTCTTCCTCCTCCCAACTGCACAAACCTTAAAGAAACGGTATCAATATAAAGATGATCAAACACCACAATCATAAATAAAAAATTACATCATAGATTCAGCATGAATTCTAATAAAGATTTAGTATTTGAAACAATCCAAGCAAAATCTATGTGGCTTTGTTCATTAGCACAATGTACAAAATTGAAAACTTCAAGTGGTGAAATTTACCTGTTTGGCATCGGTTAAGCAGTTTATGGCGACTGGAGATTCCGGTTTAGCGGACTTGGCAGATTGGTATTTAGGACCGGAAGAGATGGGTCTGGAGAACAAAAGCTGTCATTTTTTTCGCCGGAAATTAGAACCGAAGAGGCAAACTTATATAGGTCTAATTCATATTCAATTTCAATAAATTAACATAGAAAAAGGTTCGGATTTGTTAGACTTGTGTCAAAAATGAAGTAAACCCATTATTCAATTCTAGATTCTATCAAATGGGCAACTACAAAGTCTCACAATTTCCACCGATGAAGCAGAGAAGAGAGAAGTGAGCTTACATGGAAATCTGTAACCAAAGATCGAGAAGAAGACAGAGAAGTTGATTTGAAAGAATCTGTTGAGGCTCCTTTGGTTATTATGTAAGAAGGAAACGCAAATGCAGATGAAGCCATTAGAGTGGATTTTTGAAGCTCAGAAAAATTGAAACTTTGGACTGTAAGAGTAATCCACTGGGAAAATTGAGAATTTTGGTTGGGTAACGTCAACCAAGAAAATCCAACTTTGGATAGATATTGATGATATACGTTGGAACTACAGTATGTATATATTATTTAATTTATTTATAAGAGTTATATATCATTAGGAAAAACAAATAATTTTACTGATAAAAAATCAACTAAATATGTTCAAAGAAAAATAAATTATTTCGAAATATTTTTAACGAGAACAACCTTGAACAAATAGTCATGTTACAATAGTAATTTTTGTTTTAATTGTTAGAATATAATTTGATAAAATGATTAAAAATAATTTTTTAGCCAATTAATATATTTCATTTGTGTAAAAAATAGATAGTAAAATTATAATAATATATTGTTTCATATATTAGAGATTTTTTCATGTTTGCTTAATATGATGATTATGCAAATAATATTTTGAGAAACTATCTCTATTTTTATGGGTTTCTCTTTTCTTTCTTAATTTTTCTCTGCACTAAAAAAAAATTACCGATCTTCCACTTCGGTTTTCGGCATTCCTCGCCGGTAACTGAAGACGGATCTTCTCATTTTTCTATCTAATTCTAATCGAGTCATACTGTCATGCATGTGGTGATTTTGGAATCCATTAGAATCCTTCCCTTAAGTGTGTTATGGTGGTGGCAATGTTACGAGTCCGCATCCTCAGTCAACTAGATCTCCATCTCCGAGGCGCAGATTATTTGAGAACGGCAATCTAGTACTCTTTTGTTTTCCACCTACACATCCTTGAGTTAGTGTGATCATCTCATTTCGCCCAAAAAGCCTCATGAAGCTTTTTATGTCACAACTAGGTCGATCATATTCATTAACACAAAACCTAGCTACAAAACTATATGTAACCTCTATCAATCTATCATGTACGATTCTTCTATAAACACTTTTCTCCCATTTAAAAATTAAACAATTGGAGATTTTTTTTTTGTTTTGTTAAAGTAGACGTGGAGATATCATTAGATGAACTAAATAATTCTAGTAGTCGGAAGAATCAATTTAGAATTTAACATATTTTAAATTTATATTAATTTGATAAAGATCCAAATTCGAATATCTAATTTTTAATAACATTTTATTCGAAACCAAAAGTCAGTGGAGACATCATCTCGATATGCATAATCTTAGAGTTTGTTGGAAAGTTAATTTTTGTGGGATAGCTCATGGAGTTTACGACAAAAATAATAAGTGATCTGTTCCACAATTTAATCAAATTAATAGAGTCACATGTTTTGGTCTAAACTCGTTAATTTTTGTTTTTGGTCAACCGTTAAACATTATGTTTAATACTATCATAAGAGAGTTCTTATATTGGTTGATTATGAAGTCGCTAATCTCGTGGTTTATAATACCATTATAACCAGAGCAGGTAATCGTTGAAAAATAAATCAAGTAGGTCATCTGCTCAAGGACTTTAATATCATTATAATCATTATAAAAACTTCTCTTCTAGTTTTTGTTTTTTCTTAATTTTACGCTTTTTTTCTAAAATTGTATCTATAATTTTGTTTTGTCTTATTATTATCTTTTTAATAATTGACTAAAAACTTATAAATTTACGAATGTTATAAGTTCTTTTAATGAATGATAACAACATGTTTATTTTGGTTTGGTCAACGAATTTTTCATGTTTTAAATGGTAGTCAACGTTTAGTTCATGTTTTAAATGGCCACATATGAACTTGATGTTTAAAATGGCCACAATTTAAAACTTGACTAATAAAGTTGTTAACGGATGATAACGGACGTTAGAAGTTCCGTTAATGACTGATAACGACATGTCTGCTTTGGCCTGGTCAACGAATAATCACGTTTTTAAAATTAGTCAACGTTAAATTCATGATTTAAACGGCCGCATACGAAGTTGATGTATAAAATGGCCATTTTTTGAAAGTTGGGGGATTAATTGACATTTTTCCCCTATGTCTATGCTGTATTTTATGATATTTTTCTACATTTATTATCAATATTTGTATAAAAAAATAGCACGCCGTGGAAAGGCCTCTCTACCCAACCTTCCATAAATCGAGGTATCTAAATTGGAAATATTGTAAAGAAGACAAAAACTTCTTTTTGAGTTTTACCAACAAAAAAAAAAATATGGAGATGGAATCGTCGTTACCTCATGTGATGCTCGTATCATTCCCAGGGCAAGGTCACATAAGCCCTCTTCTTCGTCTCGGAAAGATCATTGCCTCTAAAGGCTTAATCGTCACCTTTGTAACCACAGAGGAACCATTGGGCAAGAAGATGCGTCAAGCCAACAATATTCAAGACGGTGTGCTCAAACCGGTCGGGCTAGGTTTTCTCCGGTTCGAGTTCTTCGAGGATGGATTTGTCTACAAAGAAGACTTTGATTTGTTACAAAAATCACTTGAAGTTTCCGGAAAACGAGAGATCAAGAATCTTGTCAAGAAATATGAGAAGCAACCAGTGAGATGTCTCATAAATAATGCCTTTGTTCCATGGGTTTGTGACATAGCCGAGGAGCTTCAAATCCCATCAGCTGTTCTTTGGGTCCAGTCTTGTGCTTGCCTCGCCGCTTATTACTATTACCACCACCAGTTAGTTAAGTTTCCGACCGAAACCGAGCCGGAAATAACCGTTGACGTCCCTTTCAAGCCATTAACATTGAAGCATGACGAGATCCCTAGCTTTCTTCACCCTTCCTCTCCGCTGTCCTCTATAGGAGGTACCATTTTAGAGCAGATCAAGCGACTTCACAAGCCTTTCTCTGTTCTCATCGAAACTTTTCAAGAACTTGAAAAAGATACCATTGACCACATGTCCCAGCTCTGCCCTCAAGTCAACTTCAACCCCATCGGTCCGCTTTTTACTATGGCTAAAACCATAAGGTCTGACATCAAGGGAGACATCTCCAAGCCAGATAGTGACTGCATAGAGTGGCTTGACTCGAGAGAACCATCCTCCGTTGTTTACATCTCTTTTGGGACTTTGGCTTTCTTGAAGCAAAACCAGATCGACGAGATTGCTCACGGCATTCTCAACTCCGGGTTGTCCTGCTTATGGGTTTTGCGGCCTCCCTTAGAAGGCTTAGCCATAGAACCGCATGTCTTGCCTCTAGAGCTTGAAGAGAAAGGGAAGATTGTGGAATGGTGTCAACAAGAGAAAGTTTTGGCTCATCCTGCGGTTGCTTGCTTCTTAAGTCACTGTGGATGGAACTCAACCATGGAGGCTTTAACTTCAGGAGTTCCCGTTATTTGTTTCCCGCAGTGGGGAGATCAGGTGACAAATGCGGTGTACATGATTGATGTTTTCAAGACAGGATTGAGACTCAGCCGTGGAGCTTCCGATGAGAGGATTGTTCCAAGGGAGGAGGTTGCTGAGCGACTGCTTGAGGCCACCGTTGGAGAGAAGGCGGTGGAGCTGAGAGAAAACGCTCGGAGGTGGAAGGAGGAGGCGGAGTCTGCCGTGGCTTACGGTGGAACATCGGAAAGGAATTTTCAAGAGTTTGTTGACAAGTTGGTTGATGTCAAGACAATGACAAACATTAATAATGTCGTGTAAGTCGTAAATATCATATTGATACTTGTTATTACCGGATTACGATTTTTAATTGTTTAATATGTACTAAATTGTATGCATCGATATAAAGTGAACAATTTTATGTTGAATCTATGATGATGGCACGGATACAAAATATGGTTAGGGGGACATTTGACCCAAGGTTTAGGATCATTTAGTTGAAAATGGTCCATAATACCACCATCTGGATATTATACATTGACCAACAAAATTAGTTGTAGGTATCTTTTTCATAAACATTACAAAAGGCATTCGAAAATTGAGATGTAACTAGATTTGAGATTGCAAACGAATCAAACAATTGAAAAGTGTTTATAAGAGGTAATAAACAAAGAGAATAATAAGTACTCGAAAATATATTCTCTTGGTGTTATATAATAGTACAACTAACAACATTTTGTGACAAATTGGTCAAGACAGCAATGAAAACTATATGAGGAAATGATTAAGGAATTTGTTCCGGTAATGCAAGCACATTAATTAGGCAAGTTGTTATCATTACCTAGCTACGTGTTATACATTACATCAGTCACAAATTCGGGATAAATTTAATTGATAGCTACGTTAACGATATGAGATCAAATCTGTGATTATTGGAAATCGGAAGACAAAATCTTATTCTTGACTGTAAGTAATTTAGATGCTAACCATAAATAGTCTATGTCTCTTATTATCCAATGTACGAATGTTTCCGTTGATTCAGTTAATTAATCAGGGTAAAAACTGCTTTGTTACCCTTTTGATCATCGTAAAAAACTTGTTAATCTATTTTTGTGGTATGTACACTGATTATTCTTAATTGGGCCTTTGATTAATGTGAAAAGACAATACAACGAGTCAATGACAATGGATCTAAAAAAAAAAAAAAAAAAAAA
>Ga0041059_1003485_pt1 | contig 10730 bp, 9 predicted proteins | sample AraColnosormetaG_FD_56232 | JGI IMG/M metagenome (GOLD analysis project Ga0041059, IMG submission 56232) | Arabidopsis roots microbial communities from North Carolina, USA - Col MF nosort | ecosystem: Host-associated > Plants > Roots > Unclassified | place: USA: North Carolina | collected 2013-09-02 | reverse complement strand
ATATAAGAGCCAAATCTAATGTTTCTTAGGTTAATTCTTAGATAAATTAGGTATTAAATATAATGTTTTAATTCAATTAATCTTAATTCTTAGATAAATTAGGTATTAAATCTAATGTTTTAATTCAATTAATCTTAATTCTTAGATAAATTTGAGTTGTAATAATTATTAAGTTTTTTAAAATTATAATGTTTCTAATTTTTTTTCAAATTTTGTTTTTTAAAAACTCCAAGTTAAGAGTCCACCATTACATATTGCCAAAATTTCAATCTCTAAACTAAATTCTTAACTTCAAAATTTTCAAAATCAATTATAAAAATATTCATAAGAACTATGTGAAGATTATGCTAAGAAACTACCATTAATGATGCTCTGAGATCTTTGTTCCTTCTACGATTTGCATTTTTTTGTTGGGTTTTAATGTTTTTTTTGTGGGATCCGGGAAATAAGAAAGTGAGAGAGATGGTGAAGAAAGCTGAGACGGTGTTACATGAACTATCATAGTTGAGACTAAAATTATGCCCACAAATTTTAAAGGAACATCAGTTTTGGAGCATATATTTCTAGCTTGTGAGGGAGCTTGTGAGGGAGCTTGCAGCAAAGTAAGTACTTTTTATGCCAAAATTTTGTTTGAGTATTTGGTATTTGGAAAGTATTTTGGCAGATATGAGGTGCTAGCAATCCAACAGGCTAAAATCAGGAGCGTGTATATGAAGTTGAAATGTCATAAACAAAGCAAAGGTTGAGTACATGATCTGCAACTCCATGAAGCTTGTGTGGCGATGAATTGATAAATTCTGTAATATTAGAAACAACTTTTTTTACTTAATACAACTATTATCAATGATGATGATAGCACTCTAAACACCCCAATGATTTGTTTTTGCAGCTTTGTTCACAAACTAACCAAACCAAAACGCAGAAACAACGGAGTTTAAGCAGGACTTGATTAGTGATCATTGTCAAGTGTTTAAAAGGTGGCAAAACCAAGAAAGTTTTGATTCTTCAGATGTGTAAATGATCATGTGAATCTAGTACGTATATCAGACATGAATACAATGGTCTTAAATGCTTTGTAGACATGAATAGTGCATACAAAGCATAATCCTCGTAGCTCGAGGTACCGTAATAGACTCCTGCCCCACATAACCGTCGATTTCATTGTTAAATTTGACATATTTGCCATCAATTCTTTGGCTAGCATACAAAACATCCCTCACTAGAACCTCCTTTGTCACTTCATTCTCTCACTTAACCAAAATCGCATACTGTCTAAACGCAATATCCCTCAAATTCTCAGGATCTTTACTAACCAACAAAACTCCATTACTCCAATCCTTCTTCTTAACTATTCCACGGCTTAAAAGCCCATTACCATTATCACTTATCCCCAAATGAGTGGAAGTTGATTCGTCTTTACCCATATGATCTCTTCCACTCGTTTGTATCCCAAAGCTCCAAACTTTACAAAAAAAAAAACTGCATCAGAGTGGAAACTCACATGATATCCAAAATTTGTTGAGATATTTCCAAGTACCATTCACAGCCTAGCTCCATTGCATGACCAATGATCCAGAGGAAAATCAAACCGTCAGTCTGTACTTGAGCCTTAGCTTTTAAATGAAAACACAACCCATCTTCTCCCCACTTAACCCAATTTCATTCATAAACGAAAGACTAACCACGAGATTGAACCAATCCTCAACATGACAATTTTCTGTGAGTTAGGGTCCGATCTAATCTTCTTCCCATTTCCCAAATTCTGGAATTTGATTCGATACTCTATTTTTAATATTTGTAGGCCGTATCTTCTCTAATAATATTTGTTTGCAATTTCTTAAGAAGCTTCGTTTTTTTTCCTTTCATATTTTCGTAAATCTCAGAAGTAAGGAAAAATTAAATTCGTTTCTTACACTCTTCGATGTTACCAAAGCTAGTTCTGCTTCGTTGTGGATAGGGCACAACAATAATTGCCTAAAATTTCTTCACGAGTGACTAGGGTTCTTGGAGTCAACGAAAAATGTATTTTCCTTTGAAATGTCTTGTTCTCTAAATTGCCACGTATTATTTTATATAAATATATAAATTACTAATTTTTAAAAAGAATTTGGACCGGTTGTCCACTGTATTCCATTAATTTAGGTTGGTTTTACCACAACTATTAATACCGAGAACCTCTTATGTTAACCCTAATCTTCATTTAGCAATATCCACAAGTTTGTTTTACCGACTCTTCACGTCTCACCACCGTAACTCTTCTTTTCTATAGGTAATTCTATTATTTTTATATCATAAAACTGGCTTTGTGGATGAAATGGTTTGTTAATTTCGTACTTTGCAACTTAGTTTCGTTATTTATTTCATGAACTCATGTAGATATGGGGGACTTGGGATGACTATTTGGCTTATAGACGAATGATAGACAAAAACATCTTGTGATCGAGTTCTCAACAGATGAGTGACTCCGATCCATATGCTAGAGAACCGTCTGAAGTACCAGAGATGCCTACAAATGGACAAGGCTTAACAGATCCAGCAGATTTAATGACTCTTGACCAATTGCTTCGATCAGCAAGCCATGCAAGCCTAAAGAAACTTATCCGAGAAGAATGAATGGTGATGGATGGTAAATTCCACTTAAAATTCTCTACCTTTATTCTTTGAGTTTTTTTTCTCTTAATATGAGACTGTACGTAATAAGATTCTAGAGATGATAAGGTCCGTGAATGACTTGTATTCATGGTCGATTACTTTATACGTACTAGCTAGCTAATATATTACCTATCAGTTACTTTAGAAATATGCTCTAATGTATTCTAATAACTACTCGTATATTTACTAACATACAAGGTTTGAATACACAAAGGAAACTACTAAGGCGGTGAAAAAAAATTGTGGAGAACAATTTCAAAGAAGTGGATCCTAATTGGTCAACACTCTCAAGCGACACCCAGTTACGTTGGTTCATAGCTTTTGCGGTATGTTTTTTCTATTTGTTTTGTCAAAGTTTTTATGATTAGTGTTACTTGATACACATTATTATTTATTTGATTTTCATTCCTTTTATTTGATCTTGTAGCAAAAGTATAATTAGCGTTACGAGATAACAACACTCGTTCGCCATGAGTTTGAGACTTTGTGTGCATCTCGTTTAATGGGATATGTCCATGAATGGAAAAAGGCATGGAAGCAATACAAGGAGAAGCCTCAATGGATGCTAAACTCTATTTGAAAATGAGAAAACATCAAGAGAAGCAAAACCAACTCCAAAAATAAGAAGACCGATCGTGGTGGCTTAAGATAGCTAAGCACACATGTGGGTCAGTACCATATGTCCGGAGAAGAAAATAGATGGAAATTTTATTATTTGCATACGATCAATTCAGTTTCTTTCAAATTCAATCAAAGTTTTCTATAATGACTTGTTTGTATTTCAAAATTGTTTAGCATGATAAGGTGACAAGAGAGCTCCCAAATATGGTTACTTTTATGAAAGCAACTCATAAGAGAAAGTCTAATGGTGTATTTGTGTGCAAAAAAGCTGAGTTGATCGCAAAAAAATGTCGGAACATGGAGCACCAAATTCTCAGTCAAAGAGATAATGACGATGATGACACTTTGGAGACTAACCATCTTACACAAAAAGAATTTGATGCCATTTACCAAGGGGTAAAATGCTGAAACTTTGTTTTAATTATACTTTATATGATTTTTTGTAGACCATACTGTATATGTGTTTAATACTTTATATTTTATGTGAAGTAACATGCAATTTTGAAATTCTAAGAAATTCAATGGAAGAAAGCCAAGAAATTTGGTTATGGTCCAATTCTGGTAGTTGATCCTACTGTTGATACATCTCCAAATTATGAAGAAATGTATCTTGAGACTCAAGAAAAGCTCCAGAAATCGGACCAAGTGATTAAGGGAATGCTGCTGAAGTTTAAAGATGTTGATTTTTGGAAACTATGATGTAGAACAAGTTTCCAAACGAAGTTCCACCTTCCATTAGAGCAACATGAACAACAATGAAGGTCTTTAGATTCAATTATTAATTTTGTTTCATGAAGATTTTAAGCATTTTGGATTGTTTATCAATATTAAGTTTGGATGTTTAAATGTTTTTGAGATTTTAAAATATTTAATTATTATGATTTTTAATTTAATTATTTATTTATAATTTATAATTTATTTTTATTTATAATTTATAATTTATTTTTATTTATAATTTGTTGGTAATTTTTAAATTATAAAACATTTTGTTGGAAATTTAGTAGAATATATCAACATATATTCAACTGGTAATCTATGATTGGGAAACATTCTAACATAAATAACCCTATAAAGGGTAAAGATTTACATGGAATGCTATTAGGATTTTTTCAAACTAAGACTTAATGGAGAATTTCATAAAAAGGTATTTTGGACAATTGGCTGCAAACTGGGACGCGGATCCTGGATCTTTTAGTCGGATCTGTATCCACCCACTGATGATATCACGCGGATCCTGTTCAAATTAAATTTCGAATTAGTAGTAACCAATTAGACTTATTGGGCCCACAAAATAGAAAGACCAATCCTCTTAAAGGATCTTAAAGTCTTCAGCAACATTTAACATATTAAAGAAATCTGCAGTAAACTAAATAAATGCAAATCTTACCATAACAACCAAAGTTTTGAATAATAAGCAAATCTTTGAATATCTATGCGGTTACATTAACTAATTTCAGTAAATGTATTACCATAACAAGCAAAGTTTTAAATTGAAATTTGTCACTACAAAAATCACTGAAGTCACGCAAATCACGAAAATTACCTTACCAAACTAAGCCCAAATATTCTAAGGATTATGCAAAACTTATCATAATAGTCCCACGGGACGGGTTGTTACAAGTATTTAAGGAAGTTTTTCAGAACCTATAAGACTAAGCGTTGCAATAGACATTTTTTCTCAGAGGTAAAAACCATTAACAAATTTTAGTGATCTTTCTCTGTGTTTAGTATAATTAATCTCTTCTTTTTTAAATCTTATAATAGGTATAAGCTGGTTTGAAAACGGGTAATCGAAAAGTGATTGAATAATTGGAATCAGTTTACCAGAGAAGAAGTGAAGTGTTAGATTTTCAATTTTCGTTTTTAAATCGACATTCAATTATTCTCATTTACTTTTTCAAAGGATCTCAAACAAAAAAATAATAACACATTTACTTTGTTTTCCCAAAAGTAATTTATGTTTGCTATTTTAGATTTAGCAAACTTACGTTTATATGTTTTCATTTTCTTAATTAGTAACCAAGTTTTTTTTTGTGTGCAAAATACTTGTATTCAATCAATCAAGAAAGAACCAAATACAAAGAAAACTGAGATCAAAAGATTCAGAGTTTAGAACATAAACAAGAAGGACATTCCCCAATGCCACAAACAGATAAATAGTAGAAATCGACAAAGGTTCCATGAGAGCTTTGAGACAAATGCTTGAAGGTGATTTGACACATGTGAGGTCACGGTTTGACGAAGGATCTTCCATGAACGAATCAATGGATGACAAGATAGTCACAGTCATAAGACTATGTAACGTTGATAAGTGAACCATGGCTAGACTTCTCGTCTTGAGAAGGACTACACGAAGTAGTACAGCAGCGCGGGTTCGGGCAGCTATGGATTTGTAGCTTGAAGGAGTTTGCTTTACGACATAAAGCAGGGGTTTGGGATCACTTCTATGAAGATAGTAAATGTCTTGAGAGCACATGATCCGGTTCTTGGAGATGATGATACTTGGGCAAGAGTTGAAGACATTCAATAATATTGTCGTAGCGTAGAGATTTAAACAAGGGCCTTCATGGCCACACACAAATCTCCAGCAAAAACGGTTCAAATGCAAGGACCTATAAGTCTTCAAAATTTTGGAAACAATATTCAAAGCCATAGGTGCAACTAAAATCAGGGTTCTCAGAAGATTGGAGTAAACCCGTAGCAATGAAAGTGATCTACGTTTCAAATGGTGTCCATTGCCATTGAGAACATATACTTGATCTAAGCATTGACCACAGGGAGACAAAGGCAGTGTCGAAACAGAACTGAAGTTAATTCTTTGAAGAAATTGGCTTGGGCCACAACAACGTTAATGGGCCGACTAAAAAATTCAGGCCTGCCCACAGAAAACCTAATTTTGTTTTCGTTGGTCTAAGCGTGTAGGTCATGCGGCGGCTCACCAGAGAAGACTGAGATGGTTGTTGTGAAGATCGTGTCTCCGATGGCAGCAAAAGCGGCGAAGCCCTGAAGAGAACATTGTCCAAAGTGGAGAAGGGAGGCCAGAAGAAGCTCTTAAGAGTTTCCGAGAGAAAAACCATTGCCCAAAGAAGAAAAATGTCGTGCGCCGTCGACGTCTCCATCGGCCATGACGCAACTGACGGACCAAGAGGGAGACCTCTTGCCATCAACGAAAACCAGAGAGAGAACTCTTTAGCGTGCAAATGGAATTTAGGTCGAGAACAAAGTTGAATGATGCTTTTAGATCTGTTCTAAATTTTGAAGGTTTCTGGAAAATCAGACCTGTAAATGGATCTGCGACCAAAAGAGCGGCGAGGGAGAAAACCGAGCACCACATCTGTCCTTTGTTATGAAAATTTGATAAGCCTGTGAGGGTAGGTGTGTTCGAGAAGGTTCGAGAATTTTGAAAAGTTAAGAAAAAATTAGGGAAAACTTTCAACGAGAGATAAAAAAAGAGACGAGAGCAGAAGCGGAAAGATTTTGAGACGTTTAGATCCCGACGCCGGCGAGCATTTGCATTGCCGACGTCAGACAGTTTGTTTGGAAGAGGCTTTTCGATTATCATGCCAGAGAGAGTTCACGACCTCGTAATATGTACGATTCTCCTAATAGTAACCAAGTTCAAGTATAATCAAACAACAACAGAAGTGAAATGACAATTGCAAAAACGTATCATAGTAAGTTATATAAACAGACAATTGCAAAAACGTATCATAGTTTATATCATCAACTATTCTAACTGACAATAATGTTTTCAAAAAGATTTTAACACTAACCTTTAATATAGTTTGGTCCTTCTACATCGTGTCTGCTTCAATAGAAAACATTATCTCATTTATTGGAACAACATAAGAATCTGGAGGAGGTTGTCTCTTCCAATTGAAGATTCGCCTAAAAACAATTAATTTTGTTAATACTCATTCTTCGAAAGATTTCGTAATAGCTATTGTTTTCTAATAATCATATCAGTTTCTATCCTTTGTTTATCCTCCACATATTTGAAAATATGAACAAAAAATTGTAAATAGAAGTGAATGGAATATAAATTAGCTTTGTTAAAACTGGTAAATAAAATTTGGAACAATGTACTTGATCTAACAAGTTAAGATTACACCCAATCAATTTTGTATTCGTTGATAAATTAGTGAAAATCAAACGATGAATATGAAATTGACAACACCAGATGCTTCTTGGTCAAGAACACAATTCCAGTTTTTATGATCTGGGATTTCAATCCACATATAAAAATTGTTTAAAAGTATAAATCTGAGTCAATAATAAGCTTACCTCTTTAAAGATCAAAAATCTCAAAACACAGATTATAAACGCAGACGACGAAGCAACTGTCTAAGATTTCGCAATTTAGACTTCGATCAAAGGATTTGCACCCAAAAAAAAAACATTAGATCAAAGGATTTTATTAGTTTTGTTTGGTAGGTGTTTTTTTTTTAGTAAGATACATCCACAACTTATGTTCTAAAATGAAACAACTGTCCAAACCAAAAAAAATATACTAATGGGACAGATTATAACATTTTAATAAAAAAGAAATATTAATGGTGTAAGGAGAAAGTTGTCTTGGGTTATTACTACAATCTTTATCGGCCCACAACAAATTAACTCGACAACACTAATGGCCTATATATACTAACTTTTTTTTGTTTTGTAAAATCAGGTTTTAAATTACCAAATATTAAATTATAAAAAAATTTAAGTTACTAAATTTTATAATCTCTGAATTTTTAACATTTTAATTATAACTTTTACACACATGAAATATCCTACAATTCACATTATTGCCAAACTATACATTGTATTAAACACATTAAATTGTTTATTCTTATGCTAAATTAATAGAAACAAAACAATTTATGGTTTAAATTGTTATCAATTTATAGTAATTTATAGTTTAAATTGTTATCAATTTAATATAATTTGAAGTAAGAAAATAATAATACAATTATAACTATTACACACCAATATTATGCATTAAAAAGCTCATTCACTAAAATCACCCTACTTATTTATATACAACATTAAATATCTCACACTTATCTTTCTATTGATACTTTATAATTACTCAAAAAAAAAATATCAGTATACCACAACTTATCAAATTCACAAAATGTAGTTAAGATTCTAATTTTTTAAATATTATGATTATCTATACTATTCTCTAATTCACTACAAATACAGAAACCAATTTGGTAGATACTATTACTAATAACATTTGAGGAAGTATACAACAGTTCTTTTAAAATAAGAAACCCTGCACGTATGTGCGGGTCAAGATCTAGTTTATGATAAAATTCTAACAATTAAATCATTAGTAATTTTTCACAAATTTACAAGGAAAAGTATCAATAAATTATCAACAATTAAATTATCATTAAATTTCTATGAAGTTTCAACAAAGAAAGCGTTGGAAATGTCTCACACAATTTCAAGAAAACATTTCAACAAAGTTTCAACAAATATGTTATCAGTAGTCTCCCATAATAAACTTTGAGATTTGTTGAATATCCGTTGCAAATTATCAATGACATTCCAAAAAATTACATGTTGGAACAATTCGTTAAACACTTCACTGTAAATTCCAACAAATGTCCAACAAATAACTTATCAAAAATATCCAACGAATTGGCCAGATTAATTACTCGATGAAAACGTTTCCAATAAATTCACGACAAATACAAACTTCTAACAATCATATTCTAACAAATATATATTCTATTGAAAATTTATTGGAAACATATAATTCCTACAAATTACCAACTAATATGGCGGTTGGAATTAACCTTTTTCTTATAGTGAATTATTCAAAAGAATGCCTCATGGTGGTAGAATTGTAGCGGTAAAAAAATCTAAGCCTATGTATCAAAATTACAAAATAAGATCGAAGAGTTCATAAATGAAGTTTTCATACTCTCGCTGATCAACCACCGCAACATCATGAATATATTAGGATGTTGTCTTGAAATAGAGGTACCTCTACTTGTTTATGAATTCATCCCAAACGACAATCTTTCTCAACTTTTTCATGAAGAGGTTGATCACACATTGATTACATGGGAGTTACGTCTACATATTGTCATATATACAGCTGGAGCTTTGTCATACCTCCATTTTGTTGCAGCATCTCCGATTTATCATAGAGATGTCCAATCATCAAACATCTTGTTTGATGAGTATTACCGAGCTAATGTTTTGGATTTCGGAACCTCATGGTCGATACACGTTGATCAAACTCACATGACAACTGCGGTTATAGGTACTGTAAGATATGTTGATCTGACTACTTTCAATCAAACATGTTTACAAAAAAGAGTGACATGTAGAGCTTCAGAGTTGTGCTTGTTGAGATAATGAATTGAGAAATACCTTTTTCTTTCCAATGGTTGGGAAAAAATAGAACATTGGTCACTTACTTTAATCTTGCCCTAAAAGAGAATAGACTTTTCTACATTTTATTTTTAAATAAGAAATGACTATAACCTAGGACAAGTTATATAGTTATAACAAATATTTCAAACAGGTATCTCTCCAGACATGGAGATTTACAAAAACTAAATTGAAGTACTTAGCACTGATGATGATGATTGATGACTAGTCACTTTCCATTGTAATAATTTGGGTGAAACAAATTGTCATAGTTTCTACTACACATACTTTGCTTATATTGTTGTTCAATGATTATGATGAATATTCTTAATTATTGTTTGAGACTTCATTAATACATAATTTTTTTTATCATTTTCAGATTTAGGAAATTGAGATAGCAAATTCGAAGAGGGTTGTTGCTAAAATACGCTGGCCTTCAAATGACCTGACCTAAAAGTTTATTTTGTTCCTATAGACGCTAATGGAGTTCGCGTCTGAGTAGATATAGTAAAGGTAAATGATGCAGCAGTTTGGAGGCATTCTTCTAAGTTTAAGTGTATGGAAGATGCGTTCAGTTTCACTATAGCATGGCTAAAGGCCAAAGTAGTGCTCGTCTAAGCTGATGTAAGATGCATTTTGTACTTTCTTTTGTGTTGCATGGTTCAAACTTTTGTTGAGACTTGATACTTGAACGAATGAATCAATGGTTGTTTTAAAATACTTATTGTAATAGTCAGATGATATGTACTGTATTTTATGTAGATGTTTCTATTAAATTCTTTTTATATATTGAAATTTTTGCAAAAGCATATCTACGATCAATAGAAACAAAAATCATAAATATATAGCATAAAAATAAATTTTACATAGAACATGGCCAAATATCATAGCTACATAATACAAAAATTATAATAGAAATATTGTTATACTGGTAGTATATTATTAATTTATTATCAATTTTTTCATGAGTTTTAGATTTTTTTTAACTAGTCCATTTGGATTAGATGAAAGATGTAAAAGAAGTAATGTATTAATATATATATATATATATATATATATATATATATGTTTAGCTATTG
>Ga0041059_1003484_pt1 | contig 10731 bp, 13 predicted proteins | sample AraColnosormetaG_FD_56232 | JGI IMG/M metagenome (GOLD analysis project Ga0041059, IMG submission 56232) | Arabidopsis roots microbial communities from North Carolina, USA - Col MF nosort | ecosystem: Host-associated > Plants > Roots > Unclassified | place: USA: North Carolina | collected... | reverse complement strand
CAAAAAAAAAAAAAAAACTAGGGACCATTCCAAGCAAACATTCTACAGAAATTTCCTTGTATGACGAGTACACACGGCAACAGAAGCATAAACCAATCAGAATTTTAAAAATATTTTATAAACGTGTCATGTTCGGTGGACACTCGTTAGCGACAACACTAAATATTGTTCGTTTCGTAGTTGCTCAATCGCGACGACGGCGACCAAATATAATGTTTGGGTGTTAGGAACTAATTTTAAAACGATTTCATTGTGTACTGTACAAGAACAACGACTGGTTGAATGAATATGATAGAACATGACGAGGCCCACATTTTTTGGTTGATACGGTTGGGACCAAAGCAAATATGAATTATACAGAACTTTCCTTGTATCACGAGTGTCTTTTGGCAATGTATATACAATCTGGTAAAAAAATAACATACGCGGTTTTAAATAATGTTCTTTTCTTTTAAAAATTAGGAATCACTTTTTTTTATCAGTGGATTGGCAAGAAAGTTTGAAACATCATAGTCGAGTTAAACCGATGTCTCATTACAAAATTAGATCTTGTGCATTGAAAAGTGGGTTTTGGATGTCTTGACATCTCATGATGGATTCTCATCAATAAATTAACTTTTTATGTAGGTTCGGAAAAACATGCGAAATTGTCTTTTAAGTGTCAAATTCAATATTAATCATAAAAATTGGTTGTTTTGTGGAATATACCCTTATAGAGTAAAACAACAAAACTTGTTGGCTTGTTGGAGAAGAATTTGTTTTTACAAAGTCAAGAGATTCTCTTGTTTTTAATAAGGGAGATGAAAAAAATGAATAAGATCTTCGACGTCCTCCAAAAAAAATAAAAATCTACGATTGGTTAAGTGAGAATTAATGATGATAGAACATGACGGTGAGAGTGACACGATAATATATTGGCCTATAGATTATTATATTTTATAATTAACAAAAATTTGTATTTTCCTTTATGTGCATGGATAGGAAAGTTACAGACAATCAATCCGTGATAGATCTTTCATTTTGCTGCTATATATATAAACTAATACTGGTTACGTACGTTCGTACTATCTGCGTTAAAACATAAAATTATGCAATTCAGTCATTGACTTTGTTTATCATCCATAAACTAATACACAAGTTAGAGTAAAGCTACAAGTTTTCTTTTTTAAAGAGAACTAACTTGGCTTGTTTGAATGCTTCTACGACGACGAGAGGAGTGGTTGACCCTTAAGCGTGCTATTTAAAGGAACCATAAGAGAATCAATGTATAACGAACTAAAAAACATAAGAAACCACTTAGCCACACTTAAACTTACAAATTTATCTCTCTAGCTAGGAACACGATCTAAAGACCAAACTTTCCTCATTCCACTGGAAAGATGACTCCACCAATTTTCAATGCCATCCGCAAAAATGACGAGGCCACTTTCAATCAGTTGATACAAGAGAAACCGTCTGTGATAGAGGAAAGAGACAAGGAGAACAATGGAGAATCGGTGTTGCACCTAGTCACAAAGATAGGGCACCAGGAATTCGCCAAGACGATAATTGGGATCTGCCCTTCCCTAGTATGTTCCACTGACGATAATGGCAACACTCCTATCCATTTGGCTGCTACTTGGGGACGCAAATGTTAGAGTTTGGAGAGAAGTCAACGCCATTAGATGATATCTCAGAAGTAGAAAATGACCTCAAACTTGCAGAACTGGTGAACAATGATGGCTTGACGCCTTTGCACTGTGCGGCAGTCAGTAACTCGATCAAAATCCTCAAGGTCTTTAGCCACAAGACTCCTTCATCTTTCGATATACTCACACAACCACATAACGAAACAGTCTTCCATCTAGCTGTGAGACACAAAAATCTCAAAGCATTCAAGTTCATGGCACAGAAAGTCCACCTAGAAAAACTTCTCTACAAGCCGGATAAATATGGAAACACAGTACTTCACACTGCCGCCTCTTTAGGCTCTACTTCCGTGAGTTTTTCCTCGATCTCATTCATTTTCCATTTTGTGTTTGTATCGATCTTTTCGAAATCTCGATGTTGAGTCGTTTTTTCCAAAGTTCAAAATTAGGGTTTTAGAGATAACGTGTTTTAGATACTATTATAATCACACATTGAAAATTGAGATATATATTTCTATAACTGTATAAAAGATTTATGGATTAATCAACTCATTGATAATTGGTTTTGAGCCTACTCTCCGATTCCTAAAAGAGATTGCTCCTTCCAAACTCAATTGAATTTAGATTTCAGCTTATTTTTTCGTTTCAAAGTATTACATAAGTAAGAGTTAGCATATACACTATTTAAATACATAAAAATAATGGAGTTTGTTTGAACATAACAATTAATACAGCTAGCGGAGTACATCATCAATGAAACAAAAATACATACCAAAGCCAAGAACATACAGGGTCTTGCAGCGGTTGATCTTCTCGATAAAGATGATGCAAATTTCCCATCTATCGCATTAAAGTTTGGTGGCGAGAGTCACAAAGAGGAAAGTGTGATGCATTCAGAGGCTTTGCAAAATGCGAGGAATACAATCACGGTTGTCGCCATCTTGATTGCATCGGTTACTTTCGCAGTGGGGATGAACCCTCCTGGTGGCATCTATCAAGAGAGTACTTCCTCGAAAGGGAAATCAGTTGCGGCAAAAACAGTAGCTTTCAAGATCTTCTATGTAAGCAATAGCATCGCGTTGTTTACATCATTATGGATCGTCATTCTTCTGGTCAGCATTATTCCTTTCAAGCCAAAATCACTCAAGAATGTCTTGGTTATAACACATAAAATGATGTCAGTCTCTGTGGCTGCCCTGGCAACTTCCTATGTCGCAGTGGGATGGATCATTTTACCTCATTTTGAAGGAACCAAATGGTTACTCTATACCACTCTTGGTATTTCTATCGTCATGCGAGGAGGTATGTATGTTTTTCTATGGTTTAAGCTGGCCAAACACATCTTAAGGAAGATAGATACGGAAAGAGACCCTGATGAGGAGGCCGCAACGGGAAAAGGCTATGTCATGTATTGGAAATCATAAATCCGAGCACCTATATCTTAAGTTTATTTTGTTAGATATCTATTATTGACTAATGTATACAATTAGGTTAGTGATGCAGGGCAACTTGTGTTGCTTTCTTAGTTTGTTTTCCTATTTCATGTTTGATTTCTATAAGGTTGTAATGTGTGATTTGAAGGCTTGCGTGACTTATATAGCCTTCATGTGTGGTGTTAATGCACGAATTAAACAAGTACGGGTGAGTCTCTGGGGAAGGTGAAGAATCAATCTCTAATCCACGAGCTGAACTTGAAGCTGGGCAATTGACGGGCTGAAAGGCTTATTGCGAACTGAGAACGTAGTTGAGGGCGCTACGAGGCGATGCCGTTTCGAGCTGGTGGTTCTGGTGAGCTGGCTCTTCTTGCTAAGTTGGCTTGTCTTGACGAGATGTCTTCTCTCGACGAGCTGACTTGTACCGATGAGCTGGCTCTTCTGGGCGAGCTGGCTGATCTTGACGAGCAGACTTCTCCCGACGAGCTGACTTGTGTCGATGAGCTGGCTCTTCTGGGCGAGTTGGCTGATCTTGACGAGCAGACTTCTCCCGACGAGCTGACTTGTGTCGATGAGCTGGCTCTTCTGGGCGAACTGGCTGATCTTGACGAGCAGACTTCTCCCGACGAGCTGACTTGTGCTATCCTTTCTCCAGGTCTCGAAAAAGTCCCCTTTCCCGAGACTTTCTATTCCTTATTTATACCCGTCCGTATAGTAGGGTACGCAAGGTGAATTCTCGAGAGTGCCCCTTTTCTACGCAGCCGAACTCACATCCTGACCAGGCCGGGCTTCGGCCTGGTGGGCCGGCTCGAGTTCTAAAGTGATGGTCGGGGCTGGGTCGTTATTCCTTGAAATGGGCCGGTTGATCACTGAGGCCCAATTGATGTATCAACATGTGGTTTTTATAAAAAGAGTCGTGAGAAGAGTTTTCTCTAAAAATCCCTTGTGTTTGGTAATCAAACTTCATTCAACCAACGAATTCCAAAAAAACAACTAAATTGTTCGGGTATATAAAATGATTGGTAATGATATATCCCATAGAGGCCGTAGACATAGGCCCAAAAAGTTTCCATAACTAGCAGAAATTGAAACTTGCAAGTTGCAAATATTATTACACTGGAAAGGCAACAAGTCTTGAAGTACAAACTACAAAGACTTCTTGTTTGGATGGGGACGACTGACGAGTTTGAATAACTTAAGAGAAAAGGGTCGCAATCGAAATTAGACAAGAAATTAGTCCTCAAAAAGTAAATTCTGAAGTTGAAGCTCCAATGTCTTTGTTCAAAGACTTTATTTAGATGTAAAGTTATGTCTTGTAACCACCAAACAGCTCCTTTTCATCTACACTCCCAATTTTTTTAACATCTATGTTTTGCATTGCCTTTGACTTGTCTTTCTCTCTCCAACTTCTCTCCTTCAACATAAAGCCAAATCCTAAATCCAAATCCCTTAAACCGAACCGAATTAAACCGAAGCTGTTGAACTATCGCAAAATTTCAGATCTTACTAATCATAAACATGTGACGTTTAATTCATTTTAAGAGTTTCATGATTTGCACTGAATGGTATTCCGAGTCCACCGGAAAAAAACTTTTCCTACAAGTAGAAAAAGGATAACCCCATAAATCCAAATAACCTAACCGATCAAACATATACCAATATAAACCAAAACAAGATTCAGATTCATCGGTTTAGTAATCGAAGTAATGTACTAATGTGTAATATTGATTCCACCACCAGCTTAGAGATTCGAACCAAAAACCGAATAGCGCATAACCGAGAAAACCCAAAGCTTCCTAACAAATACATAAAACCGTGGTGTTTCTAATTCTAACCAACACACGTTTCCTTTTTATTCACAAGAAACATCAGAGTTATGATCTGCCATTAATAACCTAAACACAAAGCAAGGTTAGGTAAATGATATGGACCCCTAATGAATAATCATACAATACATAACAACGTAAGATCCAGTTTCCCTCTTCGAACATCCATCTCCTTTCAGACAAAAACCATACAAAGACATAATAAACAAAGAAACAGAGGAGAAACAGAGAGATGCAGTTACATATATCTCCGAGCTTGAGACATGTGACTGTGGTCACAGGGAAAGGATTGAGAGAGTTCATAAAAGTTAAGGTTGGTTCTAGAAGATTCTCTTATCAAATGGTGTTTTACTCTCTACTCTTCTTCACTTTTCTTCTCCGATTCGTCTTTGTTCTCTCCACCGTTGATACTATCGACGGCGATCCCTCTCCTTGCTCCTCTCTTGGTACGTTTCTTTCTTCTTCTAACTTCCCTCATTTTCTTTTTCTTTTTTAAATCCGGAAATTATGTAAAATAGTGAACTCTTGATTTCGATTTCTTCGACAAAACATTCGATTCTCACTAAAAAAAAAACATATGAGAAAAAATAGCAATATAATTTATACTAAAAGCATTTTACTTTTTATGTGTATATACATGCACAATTATGAGAAATAAATATATTATCTTCTAGTTCATGTAAAACAATAATCTAAACGAAGAAGTTGAATAATTACTAGAGATTTACGCTCAAAAGTGAATAAATCCAAGAGCTGGTCGGTTTGTTTCACGTTGATTTTGTAGTATTATGTTCAAGCTTAATTAAATATTTAAAGACATTTCATGTTAAAGAGATAAACTTACTTATTAATCATAATAACACATAGTTTTAACATTTGACAAAAAAAATTAACCATTTTAATTTACAGCTTGCTTGGGGAAAAGACTAAAGCCAAAGCTTTTAGGAAGAAGGGTTGATTCTGGTGTAAGTCCTCTCTAACTTCAGTTTCAGATTATTGAGCGCATTTATTTTTACTATGGTGAAACAGAGTGGTGAAAAGTTAAGTTTTTGGTTATTTCTAGAATGTTCCAGAAGCTATGTACCAAGTTTTAGAACAGCCTTTAAGCGAACAAGAACTCAAAGGAAGATCAGATATACCTCAAACACTTCAAGATTTCATGTCTGAAGTCAAAAGAAGCAAATCAGACGCAAGAGAATTTGCTCAAAAGCTAAAAGAAATGGTGACATTGATGGAACAGAGAACAAGAACGGCTAAGATTCAAGAGTATTTATATCGACATGTCGCATCAAGCAGCATACCGAAACAACTTCACTGTTTAGCTCTTAAACTAGCCAACGAACACTCGATAAACGCAGCGGCGCGTCTCCAGCTTCCAGAAGCTGAGCTTGTCCCTATGTTGGTAGACAACAACTACTTTCACTTTGTCTTGGCTTCAGACAATATTCTTGCAGCTTCGGTTGTGGCTAAGTCGTTGGTTCAAAATGCTTTAAGACCTCATAAGATCGTTCTTCACATCATAACGGATAGGAAAACTTATTTCCCAATGCAAGCTTGGTTCTCATTGCATCCTCTGTCTCCAGCAATAATTGAGGTCAAGGCTTTGCATCATTTCGATTGGTTATCGAAAGGTAAAGTACCCGTTTTGGAAGCTATGGAGAAAGATCAGAGAGTGAGGTCTCAATTCAGAGGTGGATCATCGGTTATTGTGGCTAATAACAAAGAGAACCCGGTTGTTGTTGCTGCTAAGTTACAAGCTCTCAGCCCTAAATACAACTCCTTGATGAATCACATCCGTATTCATCTACCAGAGGTAAGTTTGATCTGTGACTAGTGAAGAATACTCAACAGCATTAGACCCGAAACCTATAACAGTCTTTGCTTTTTTCTGCAGTTGTTTCCAAGCTTAAACAAGGTTGTGTTTCTAGACGATGACATTGTGATCCAAACTGATCTTTCACCTCTTTGGGACATTGACATGAATGGAAAAGTAAATGGAGCAGTGGAAACATGTAGAGGAGAAGACAAGTTTGTGATGTCAAAGAAGTTCAAGAGTTACCTCAACTTCTCGAATCCGACAATTGCCAAAAACTTCAATCCAGAGGAATGTGCATGGGCTTATGGAATGAATGTTTTCGACCTAGCGGCTTGGAGGAGGACTAACATAAGCTCCACTTACTATCATTGGCTTGACGAGGTAAAAGGAAACCACTAACTACCCAACAATCACTATCAAGCAATAATCATCTTAACTCAAAACTATTTACATGTATGTGTTGCAGAACTTAAAATCAGACCTGAGTTTGTGGCAGCTGGGAACTTTGCCTCCTGGGCTGATTGCTTTCCACGGTCATGTCCAAACCATAGATCCGTTCTGGCATATGCTTGGTCTCGGATACCAAGAGACCACGAGCTATGCCGATGCTGAAAGTGCCGCTGTTGTTCATTTCAATGGAAGAGCTAAGCCTTGGCTGGATATAGCATTTCCTCATCTACGTCCTCTCTGGGCTAAGTATCTTGATTCTTCTGACAGATTTATCAAGAGCTGTCACATTAGAGCATCATGATAACACAAACCAAGACCATTTTCTACATTGGCACCCAGAGAGGAGATTCACAGATCAAGATATAGGAGCAAACTTTTCTGCAGTGGAGTTTTCACTTCTCTACCGGATCATGTTTTGCGGTCTCTCCTGTTTCTAATTTTTTGTACTTTCAAACTCTTATGGCGAGGAAGTAACCACATTCTATGTATTAATGTAAGAACACATAAAGTGAGAGACGATCTGCCAAACTCTACTTAAATTTACATGTGAATAGATAACATTGCGCGAAGCAATTGGAGTTTACAATGTCATATCATTGTTCAACAGATAACAGTTACGATGATAACACGACAAAGCAAAAGGATAAGACTAAGAAAGCCGAGAAAGAGAGGAGAGCAAAACAAATGGAGACTTTTCTTTTAAGCGGAAGCAAGAAGCAAACCGGTTGATGATTTTTCTTGATTAAGCAACAGGAGGACGAAGGACATGATCCTGAGAAGTATCGACTGAAGCAGGAGGCATGAACTGCCACATGGCAACTCCTGGGTAACTGATGATTGGCACCATCTTGTTTCCAGGAGCTTGGCCTTGCGCTGAAGCAAAAGCAGTAGGCATCATAGGTGGGGCTGGGAAAAAACTTGGTTGAGGAGCATTCATGGCTTTCAGCTGCTGCTCCAGCTTTTCTTTCTCTGTCTTCAGCCTCTGTTTCTCATCTCGCAGCTCGTTTTTCTCAGTCTGATTGACATAAACCGGAAACTAGTAAGCATTCGATGATTTTATGGGGATAAAGGAGGATTCAAATTTCACCTTTAACTCTTTGATTTTGTCCTGAAGACTTGAATTGGAGTCCTTCAGCTTCTGGGCCTCGCCCCGTAGCTGTGTCACCATGCGGACAGCATCAACCAAGATAGCAGCCTTGTCTGTTTTGGGAGGATTTCCAGGCTCCAAAATTGCACCCAATTCCATAAACCTGTTATTTATTTAAAAGGCGATCATTTTAGTACCTACTAAAGAGTAAAGGAAGGATATACAAAATTGTTAAAACTTACTTGTCATTCAACCTGTCCCGTCGCTGCTTCTCTCTACATGCTTTCGAGCTAGTGGCAGAGGATGATTCACATCTCCCCCTGAGACATGGAATGAACAAGATTATTTTTTCTGATACCTTGTCAAGCCCAAAATATGTCAAGCGAGCCAATACAGATCCCCACAACAAAAGAACCATAAACAATTCCATAGCGATTTCTCAAAGTTATAGATTCTGAAAGTTGCTATAGTTTCCTGGTTCAGTAAGTCTTTTGAATTAAAGGTGTGTCACAAAGAGTTTAACATAAAAAGCTTACCTCTTTTTGGATCCAGGTTCTTTGCTAGCTTCTGAGTTTCCAGCCGAGCCATCAACTCCAGCACTGAACCAACAAGAAATACATCGAACCAACTAAGTATTACATCTATACTCAATCATGTAGCAACTTACAACTACTCACTTCCAAGGAAGCAGATTAATTAGTTAACATTGACATGCTAAGGTCAAACCATCCACTCATATGTGAAAGCACTATCCATGAAAAAGGAATCTAATTCCCACCTAACAAGAAGTGATATATGATCAATCAATTCCCGAATCAAGTAACATGTCAGAAGTTACACTAAAAACATGTCAGGCACACACAGTTGACTTTAGATAAACAAACCTAAATCCTCTCCTGAGGCCAAACTTCCTAACTTAACATATCATTTCACCCACTCTAAAGATATCTACACAAGCTAAAAGAACCCAAATTTAAGCATAGAAACCAATTCAAATGAATAAGAACTCAGTTTCTTCTCTATAACTTACTCAAACAATCACACAAGCTTAAAATCACAAAGTTCGTTACTTTAACAAAATTAGCCCTTCCCTTGATTTAACGATACACCTTCGCATACCAGAAAAAACCCACATAAAATTATTCAAGCAATCACACTGATTTCACTCAAATCAATTTGAATTTCTTAAAAACCAGATCGGAACCCTAATTTGAAGCACTTAAGAGAGAAAGGGGAAGTAAGAAGAAAAACCTGGAGTTAGAAGAAACACCAATAGGTTGCTGAACAGGCCAAGAGAAACCAGGACCTTGGATTGTGAAACTTCCGTAATCAGCATCGATCAAGTCACAAATCCAATTAGCGTTTTCGGGTGACACCATCTCCGGAAACTTCCACCGGTGAAAAAGGGGGAAAAATAAAAACGGAGAGTTTTTTTTTTGTTGAACTCCCGGGAAATTGAATGTTCCCGGCGGCGATCAGAGAGATCGAAAGGAGGGGGAGATTTAAGCCAAATCGATTTCTGCCGTTGGTGGAAGGAACACCCAAAGAAGAAGAGAAGAAGAAAACTGTTGGAGGAGACGAATTGGGGAATCTTGGAATCCAGAGAAATTAGAGTGGTTTTCACGCGCACTCTTCCTTTTTTTTTGGGCTTTCCAAGGCCCATCATACCAAGGGTTTTTATTTTATTTGTTAGTTTATTTTTAATTCATTTTACGTGTTTTTATTTTATTTTATGTGTTACATCATCATATATATATTAAATCAAATATCAATACATTTTACAACAAACTTAACTAATCAGGGCATTAACCTAGTGAATTCTCTAATTCGAATTTTAAAGTATGTGGTTTGTGTGTGAGTTAAAGAGTAAAATAAAAATCAACATTTCATAAACGGTCAAAATTTTCATATGTTTTGGATTAAATTCCAAAACAAATAGTCAAATATAATCCATACGTTTTAAATTTTTTTTAATAATTTCAATTTTTAAGTAAATATGCACTAGAAAGACAAAATTTGTCCATTAACAATCTTTTTGTTTTTTTAAATCAAAATCGGTATAGTGGCAAGTATTCATGTTTTCTAACAAAAGAGAATGGATTTTTCTTTTTGTGTGTGTCGACTATCTTAGCAATAATAAGTAAGAAGCACGAATCTAAAGACCTATCAATCTAACACCACTAAAGCTGGTTTTGATTAATTTGTTTGTTTCAATATTCTTTGGTTTTAGTAGTATGTGTTTTCTATTTGTCCGTTTAGCTTTTAACAAATTAAATTGATAAAGAAAACTTGTGACCATGTTCGTTGGAACGAACCGATAATATTCGAGAACATGGTTGGAATGGTCGTTTGGTCGTGATCTAGGAGATTATACATTCTTCTGCTTCCTCCCGTACATACATGAAAATTTCCAATAATACTTTACGTATTAGCACATTTGATAAACAATAATATATCATACACATAGATACGAACTTTTTTTTTTTTTTAA
>Ga0041059_1003483_pt1 | contig 10733 bp, 12 predicted proteins | sample AraColnosormetaG_FD_56232 | JGI IMG/M metagenome (GOLD analysis project Ga0041059, IMG submission 56232) | Arabidopsis roots microbial communities from North Carolina, USA - Col MF nosort | ecosystem: Host-associated > Plants > Roots > Unclassified | place: USA: North Carolina | collected... | reverse complement strand
TTTTTTTGAATTCTCAAAGTTGATGATTCTCGATTCGTGATTCTTTGTTTTCTTTATTGATTGATGCTTCGAATTTTTCAGAGATTTGTTAGTAAAGTTTATAAATTTCTTTTCTGGTGAAAAATTGAATCTGAGATTTTTGTGAAAGAGAGCAATTTAATGTCGTATCTTGGTCAGATCAGTTTTCATGGTTTCCTTAATTTGATCTTTCGTTGGAATTTTTCTAGGCAGAGAAAACAGTTATATGGCGCCTACTAGGAAGTCGAAGAGTGTGAACAAGCGTTTCACCAATGAAGCGTCTCCAGATATCAATTTTGGGAGCGCAAGCAAAACCAAGCAAAGAGTGAGTTTTGTTTGTCTTCATTGACCAAATCTTATTTGGGATAATCACTTTGTTGTTTGTCTTATTGACCAAATCTTCACTTGGACTCTTCTTGATGCTCTTTGGTGTTTTTCTCATTGTAGAAGAAGAAATTGGCTGATAAGCTGGGACCTCAGTGGACCAAAAGGGAGCTTGTGCGTTTCTATGATGCTTATAGGAAGTATGTGGGAGACTGGAAAAAGGTAAACTTTGTTGCACTATATGGTTTTATGTATGTGTTTCCTCAATCTTTGTATGACTTTTAAGTTCTTCTCTGGAAATTGCTTAGGTAGCTGCTGCAGTACGGAATAACCGGTCTGTTGAGATGGTCGAAACACTCTTTTGTATGAATCGGGTATGAAGTACAAGAATATCTCACTGTTCAGTTTTGTTTTAGTATTGAGCCGGATATTATTTGCCTAGGTTTCGTTCTAAACTTAGTATTGAGATGGACATTATGTTACCTTTGATTCGTTTTGATATGCCTTTTTCTTCCAGGCATACTTATCCTTGCCCGAGGGAACTGCTTCTGTAGCTGGCCTTATTGCAATGATGACTGATCACTACAGCGTCATGGTGAGTTGTTTATCTTATTAGAACACCTTTAAAGTTCATGCTAGATGACTTCCTGTGTGAAAACTCAGGTGGAAAGCTGAAGAGTTTAGTAATGTCGATCACATTAGTGAAATTTTAGTTTTATACTTTTTTCTGAAAACAAGGGAGAGATGTGGTTAATTGGTTTGTTCAGATCGTCTGTTTAGTAAAGTTGTGTGGTTCAGTTTCTATATGCTTATAGTAATTTTTGTAGGAGGGGAGCGAAAGTGAAGGAGAAGACCATGATGCTTCTGAGGTAACGAGGAAACATCTGAAGCGCAAACGTCCTCAAGTTCTGCCTAGTGATTTTCGAGAAGAAGTTGTTCCACCACATTCAGTTGCATCAGTAGAAGGATGTCTCTCATTCTTGAAGCAGACACAAGCTTATGGTACAATCATTATTTTCTGCTAAAAACAAATGATTATTCTGCGGTTTTATACGTTTTTTAGTTCACACCCTTTATAGGGTAACCATGTCTCACGAAATTCTGTGTCAGCCTAACAAATTCATGTAAATAAATCTGTTCAAGATCGTGTAATGTGCTACTTTTTTTTATGTAGAAAAAAGGCAACGGGCCACTGGAAAACGTACACCTCGGTTTCTTGTCGCAATTACACATGAGAGGGATGATATAGAAGATTTTAGTCCACCAAATAAAAGAGCCAAGAAACAACTTGATGCCGATGATGATGCATCAAGAAGGGGAGGAGGGTCTCCATACAGAAGAAAAGAACTCAGTGAAATCACACCAACTAGGCTTAGGAAAACGGTATTTATATAGCTCTAGCAATTTAATGTTGTCATGATTGATCAGTGAAAAAAACAATTTCTACCCTTTTTCTCTTTTGCCAGTCACAAGCACAGGAAGCACAATTCAAGCACCCTGATAGTTCCATGTTTGAGAATGGGGTGAGAGATAGATGGCATAAAAAGGGAGCTGCTGATAGAGATGGTGCCTTGTTGATGGATATGGAAGGACTTGTTACCCAAAAGGAAAAAATTGTGAGAGTTGAAGAAGCAGAAGGAAATTATTCTGATGATGATGATGGATTAGGAGCTCTGAAGACATTGGCTGAAATGTCAGCTTCACTGGCTCCGGCTGGTTTGTTGGAATCAGGTTAGCATCAAATGGTTGTGCCACTAAAGATATATATTGTGCGGGTTAATAGAAGACCCATTAATTAATATCTGTTCACCTTTCACATCGAGGTACATCTCTTTATATTTTCTCCTTTATTGTGTTGGATACAGAATCATCTCCACACTGGGAAGAAGAAAGAAAAACTAACAACGTGGATAAGAAATCTAACACTCTGGAAACCGTGTCAACAAGCCATCACAGAGAAAAAGCAAAACAAGCAGGACTAGAAGATAATCTCCTGCATGCAATTTCAGCCCCTGATAAAAGAAAACCGAAGTCTGTGCCGGAATCCGTTGATGGTAATGTTGTTTCCATCGAGGAGCTTCGCACTTCAAGCAGAAAACGTAAACCAAAGGTTTGGTTTACAAGACAGTTTTTCTCTTTAAGTTCTTTGTTATCGTGTCATTCTTCTGTGTATCACATAGCTATATGCAAATTACATTCAGTTTCAGGTGCTAGATGTTGTAGCTCCAAAAGAGTCTACACAGGACAAATCTCTATATACTAAGGTATTCTTTTAAACCTATAGATATGCAAAACCCGCTTCTCTCCTATTTAATCGTACTCTGTGATCTGCGGTTACTCCTTGTAATTTTAGAATCCTTGACAAATTCTTTTGATCAAAGAAGCTTATGCTTTAGTAGTTTTTGTTTGTGCTTTCTCTAATGATTTTTGTTTATTGCATTGCAGGAATCGGCTGAAGTTGATAGTTTGAAGACTCCCGTCAAAGCAAGACGTTCTAGTCAAGGTCCAGCAAAACAGCTGAAAACTGCAAAGACCACGGTAGAATCTTCTTCAGCTAGTGATAAGAAAATAACTGGACCGGATGCAGTAGTGCCAGCTACACAAGTTTCAGCTTCGGGTCCAGAGACTTTGCCACAGAAACCACCAAACAGGCGTAAGATAAGTTTGAAGAAAAGTTTACAAGAAAGAGCTAAATCTTTAGAAACCACTCATGACAAACCACGTAGTTTCAAAAAACTTTCAGAACATGAATTACTACAGGTGAGTCTCTAACTTCATTTTTCTTATACAAATCAAATAAATCTGGTCTCTTATTTGCTTATTCCATTTACAGGAGAAGTTGTCAAATTGTCTGTCATATCCATTGGTACGTCGATGGTGCATATATGAATGGTTCTACAGTGCTATTGACTATCCCTGGTTTGCAAAGATGGAGTTCACTGATTATCTAAATCATGTGGGGCTTGGTCACGCTCCAAGACTTACTCGTGTTGAATGGAGTGTCATTAAAAGGTTTGTTAAAGTTTCTGTGTATGTATGTCGATGGAATTATAAAGATACAAAAGGTTACTCATTCTGTAATTTTTTCAGTTCTCTCGGTAGACCTCGGAGATTGTCTCAGAGATTCCTACAGGATGAGCGGGATAAACTCCAAGAATATCGTGAGTCTGTGAGAAAGCATTATACAGAGCTGCGTGGATGTGCTACGGGAGTGCTTCATACAGATTTGGCCCGTCCTTTATCAGTCGGGAATAGAGTGATTGCCATCCATCCTAAAACACGGGAGATTCGTGATGGCAAGATTCTTACTGTGGATCATAACAAGTGCAACGTTCTCTTTGATGAATTGGGTGTCGAGTTAGTTATGGTAAATCACAAACTATATCAATTCCGTTGATAGTTTGTCCATTTTTTGTATATCTCAGATGATCTAATAAATCCTTTTTTCTGACAGGACATTGACTGCATGCCTTTAAATCCATTGGAATACATGCCAGAGGGTCTAAGGAGGCAAATTGATAAGTGCTTGGCTATATGCAAAGAAGCAAGGCTTAACAGACACCCAAGCTCTGATGCATCTGTTCTGTTCTCTCCTTCTGTGCTTGAAAATGTCAACTTTTCCATGAATCCTCCTCCTGCGAAACAGGTAAACAAAGATTGACGTTTGACTCGTGTGTCAAAGCTTTGATCTTCGTCTTTCTTTCCATACATTTTTTAATCTCTGTGGATAATTCCATAATTCTCTGCAGGATGATATCAGAGAGCCAGTTTTGTATGGTAAAGTAATAGCAACCAACACTACTGATCAATCTATCGTAATCAATAGCAAAGTAACAGGAACAGAAATTCAACGGACTCTGGCACTGCAGCATACTTCCGATGCGCAGGTAACTAAAAAGTCTATGCCTGTGGAAACTTTGTCTTTAGATTGCTCATGTTCGAATAAGTATAGACTTATTTTGTGTACTCTTTTTGCTAATAGTAACAGCTACAGAAATTCTTTTCTCATGATTCTGCTTTCCAGGAAATGGAGCCAGAAATGATTGAAATTGTCATTGAATCAAAGTCAATAGCGCAAGCAATGGTGGATGCAGCTATAAAGGTATTTATAATATATCTAGAGACTTCAGAGTCTTCTAAATACAGAGAAGCCAAATTCATACAACTCTAACATCTTTTGTTTAAATCGTTGTCAACCGTTTTAGGCTGCATCGTCGGGGAAGAACAATGAAGACTCAGAGAATATGGTTCACCAAGCTTTAAGCTCCATTGGCGAACATCAGCCATTAGACAACTCTATAGTGCCTGGTATCAAGCATCAAGAGTATACCAATGGCAGCTTGGATCATCATTCCTTAAACACAGCAGAGCCGATGAGTAACGGTTTCATCTCACAGGAAGGATCAGGAAAAAACAAAACACCAATGCCTTCAGAGCTTATCACCTCTTGTGTTGCATCTTGGCTCATGATGCAGGTAAAGGAAATAATTTTGTCTTGGACTAACGAAAGTGTAATCTAAATCAAGAATACCAAAGTTTTCACTTGATGCGGTTTTGATTAGAACTCTTTGTGTGTTATTTACCTGCAGATGATCTCAAAGAAGCAGTACCCACCAGCAGATGTGGCTCAGCTAATGGATACAGTAGTGAATGACTTGCAGCCACGGTGTCCACAGAATATGCCGATATACAGAGAAATTCAAACTTGTATGGGATTGATCAAGACTCAAATAATGGCTCTTGTAAGAACGTCATGAAACATTTGTGTCCTTTGTAATTAACCTGACATCGAAGATAACACTTGGAGATCAGATTTAATTGTTTGGATTGTAGAGGTTAGTTTAGTTTATAGTTAGTTAATAATTTGAACAGCTCCAAAGGCTGTTGATAATTAGTTACCATTGATTCTGTAACTTTTTTTTGTCATCATTCATTGTAACTTTGGTTACCTTTTACTTTGGAGCTGTTTTTTTTTTCTTTCTTTCTCAGTGATTATTTTCTTGGGTCATTTTGGATCCTAATGGCTGAAATAATTTATTCCCACCTTAATACAAAATCTCAAATATATACTATTCCTTAACTAAAATTCTAGAACAATGCCAAATGGATATGTTTGAAATACCTTTAATAACAACTAGGATTTAACCTGTGGTGTACCACGGACAAATGTTTTATTCATATATAATAATATTAAATTTTACGGTTTTTAATTTAGTATTTAAGTTTTATAATTTTATATTAATGTTATAACTAAAACAAATGGTGATGATAAAATAATAAAATAAATATTTAACATGTGCTATATCAATCCAAACTCGTCCCACTATATTTCATATCAATCCAAACCCGTCCCGCTATATTTCTCATCTCATGATATTTTTTTATAAGTTTAAATAATAATAATGTTTTATAAAGTTAAAATATATCTATAATATTTAAAAATAATAATTATTTTTTACTTAAGTTGGAAAGATTTTTGGAAACGTTTGTTGAGCGCAATATAAAGTATTTAAATTTTCAAATCTGAATAATTAATACCAATTATATATCTTGAAAGATCTTTGGCAACTATTGTTGAATATAATATCTTGTATTTAATTATCGACAGGAAATATTTAATGTCAATGGCATGACATTGTAAATACAAGTACAAAATTTATTTGCTAAAATGGCTGCAAAAATGTATATGTAGATTTACTTCTAATTTTAATGTTTCAAAGGACAAAACTAGGCATGACCATAAAATCCGAAGCCCGAAAAACCTAGTTCGCTTTGGTTCGAGTGGATCTAAAGTGTTTATTTTGGGGTTTTGGTTTGGTTCGTGTAGGATCTGAAACCTGAACAGATACCTGAAATATCGAAACTCAAACGGATACATGTAACTCGAAATAATACGTATACATAATTTGTCGGTAAATTCAGGTTCAATATCAGGTTTCAATTAAATTTGAGAACCAGCCCGAACCCGAATAGACCTCAACCGATATTTTCAGTTCCTAAATGTATTTTCAATCTCTTTACCAAAGTAACCCAAAAACCCAATCTAAACAGACCCGAAAATCCGAATGTCCAGACCTAACTAAAATCGTGAGTCAAACTCAAAAAATGATTGATTAACACTATATTATACTTTTACTTAGATTCTATAAATTGGACACATGTATGGGTGTTATTAAGGGTTGGAAACATAAATTTAAGCCATGACCTTATTTTTGGTTGGAAAATTCTTGTTCTTTTTTTTGTTAGTAAAGGGCTGTTAATAAGGGTTTTAATGGGTTAGCGAACGACACCGTTTATAATAAATATGTTTGCTAAACGACATCGTTTGACCTTAGGGTTTATTGTTTAACATGAAAGAACGTCGTTTCACCAACGTTTCTTCTTCCTCGCAAGTCTCAAAGCCAGGAACGATCTCGCCGTATGAGCAACTTCCGACATTAACACTGTATTGCTCTGCCGTACTCTCCTCTTTTTCCCTTCATACTCGTCTTCACATCTGAATTCCGACAAGATATTGCGTCTGCTCTCCTCTCTTCCCTCATTCTCGTCTTCTCATTACCAAAAACATCTTCTTCTCGTAGCTAACTCAATCCAATTCCAATCTCCATTCAAATCGAGCACCAGATAATTTTTTCTCCTAAATTCTAATATAAGCCCTAAAATTCAAAATTGAAATATCTATAGAATCTCCTTCCGATTCAGACGGATAATCGCCATCAACAGCGTGTGAATTCGATCAAAAATCTGAACTTTCCACAAAGAAATTCGAAAGCTCAGATTTTTCGATTTCGAAAATTTTGAAAACTCAGTTAATGGCGGATTTTCAGACATCAACACAACGGGCCAAGTGGATTTTCACTCCCCAGAAACTGGTAATCCCCTTCTCCTTCTGATCACTACAATGCGGCTTTATAATTATATTTTGTTCATCTTTGGATTTTCTTTGCTTTGATTGCTTCATAGAGAGTCGGATTAATCGAGCATTTGGAACTCTTTGTTACTTAGTTATGTGTGTTGTTGTTGTTATTATCTTACTTGTTGTGTAGAGATATTGGTATTGCAACTAAGCTGTAATGTTGTAATTGTAGGCAGAGAGATATAAAGCTGCTAACCAGAGGGCAGTGCAAATGCTGGAGAAGGTTTGTTAGAATAATTGTTGATATGGAGCTTTAGTCCTGTATTCATGTTTAGATTTTAACTTATTGTTATTCATAGTGTGGAACAACTCAAGTTGAAGTAGATGCTAGTGGATCACTAACATATCCTAAAGATAAAGTTGGTTCAGGAGATCAAGGTAAAAATTTTGGTTCCTTCAATATCTACTTCATACGTATCATAGTTTTGTTTGTCGAAGTTTAAATAATGTTACTTTTTGCTTTGTTACTCTCAGCTGATAAGAAGCTTAAGCCTTTGAGTGCTGATGAAGAAAGGTTCATGAGAGCATTTTATGAGGCAAAGGTCCAAGAAGTGTGCAGTGCCTTTGCATTTCCTCACAAGATTCAGGTGCATTTCTACTCGTCGAGATAGAAGTTTATGATGAAGTTAAAAATAAAATACCTGATTTTTGTTTGCTCTCTGAATTTATGTTTCTTCCTTCTAATATTTTGCAGGCAACAGCCCTCCAATACTTTAAGAGATTTTATCTGCAATGGTCTGTTATGCAACATCATCCAAAAGAGATAATGTATAGTTCTTTTAAATCCTCAAAATGGTCAAAAGCTTTGCTTTTTTCAAGAGAATAGTTTTGAAATTGTTTACCAAATGGAGCTAAGCATTTTGTATTTCTGAGCTCTGAGAGGCTTTTTAAGTCAGTCATAAATGGTCCATTGTTGTAATTTGGACTAATTGTTACCTTTCATTGAACAGGTTAACCTGTGTGTATGCAGCTTGTAAAATAGAGGAGAATCATGTATCTGCTGAGGAAATTGGGAAAGGGATTAACCAAGATCACCGAATAATTCTCAAGTACGAGATGGCTGTTCTTCAGGTATGATATGAGTCAATTAATTTGTACCAACTTCCCTATGTTTATTTTTCCCTGGTGTTCTTTTCTCTCTCTATTCTTTTGTTCATATTATATTAACTCTATGTGCAGAGTTTGGAATTTGATCTGATTGTTTATGCACCGTATCGTGCAATCGAAGGTTTTGTCAACAACATGGAGGTAAATCAGTCCTGTCTAAATTTCTTAGTAGGTTTTCTTATTTCAACTGGCTTTTCTCTGTTTACATCTTATAGTGATGAGACTCTTTTTCAGTTTATTGGCAATTGTTTTGTTGCAAACAAAATTCTGAATGTTAACTTAACGCCAAGAACTTGGTGAACCATAATAGGATATACCAAGATTTTCAATACTTTTTTCGGTGTGTTATTTTTCATCCTTGTTGAACTTCACGCTATCTTCAAAAGTAACCTCATCTTTTCATCCTATAGGAATTTCTTCAAGCTAGAGATGATGAAATCCAAAAACTAGAGGTAGATCTATCTTCAGATATTTCCTTTATCTTCACTAGATTTTAAGCATGTGGTAACTGAATGTGGGATCAAAATGTAAATTTTAGTGTAAGTTTGTGATCATAGCTGTAAGTCTATTTACTTAACAGGCTTTATTGAAATATTATTTTCTCATACTGGCATAACTTTTCAAGTATTCTGCAGAGTTTGCTCAAAGGGGCGACAGCAGAAGCCGATAAAGTTATGCTCACAGATGCTCCACTCCTCTTTCCTCCTGGCCAGGTGGGCATGCTAGTTTATTTTGTCTCCCTAGCCTCTTATTATCAGATTAAAGATACTGAATAATATCCATCAAAGAATCTGGTTAAACTCATTGTTTGGGATATTTCAGTAAAGCTTTAAATATGCTACTCAAGACATAAATTTAGGATGAAAGTTGGTGCTTTGTTTTCTCTTTGACTGATATTTAAGTGAAATTAATGAATGTTTATGATATAGTAGTATAGCTTATCGATATATACTCACCTTGTTCCTTCTTTCAGGATTTTTCGTTTTTCTTTAGCGTATATGTAACAAAAGAAGTATCACAAATTGTTGTACTGTCTCTCAACTCTTGAACGTGTGCCCTTGTAGTTGGCATTGGCGTCGTTACGTATTGCAAATGGGGTTCTTGGAGTGATTGACTTTGATAGGTTATTTCTCTTATTCTATATCCATCCCGATTATTTACCCTTTTAATCTTTCCATGATATTAATCTCGTGGTCTTGAATTTCTGTATATGCAAAGCTTTTTACTGGTTGTATTTTCAACTAAACTGCATTTGGTGCAGGTACCTAGAGAACATTGTTTCTCAACCGAACTCTGAGCACACGACTTCAGAGCTTACAAAGTTACTTGATAACATCGAATATTTGGTATTTACTAACTTCCATAATTATCTTAACAATGAAACTTGCATATCTAAAAGGAAGTTTTACTAGATGCTCTCTCTTATCTCAGGTAAAGAACTACAAGTGCCCAAGTGAAAAGGACATGAAGCATATCAACCGGAAGCTAAAATCTTGTCTAGGACATAGTTCTTCACATGACGAGTACACTAACAACCTCTCTTCTACTAATTCTTTTAACCACTATATATATTTCATAAGCTTTGCTTCTGCAATTGACTCCCTTCTCTATTTATCTTCATCAGGAGTAAGAAACGGGAGAAGAGATCAAAACACAAGTCCCATAGGAGCTCCAATGATACACCAAACGGGGCACCGCCACCCATAGGTTGAGTTTCTCGTACTGCCATTAGCAATTCTTCCTTTGCACTTTGGTTTAGTTTTAATCTTATTGAATGAGAAATTCGTCTTTTATAGTTTCTTCCCCGTTGTTGTTCTTACTAGTAAATTTGAGCAGATTATGTATAACAATGATATTGGCCATAAGTTTTGTTTATTCTGAAGATGTTAATGAATTTATAACAAAACTTCCATTTATTTTAAGTTTTGGTGTACATAACAATCGTCAAAAATGGTTTGTTTGCGATAATGATCAACTTTTTACATGATCAAAAGTTTTTCCAGACATTTTGATACTTTCTAGTTACTACCACATCTGTTCTTACACAGAAACAAATGGATATGACTAGTGTAGCGGTAACTATCAAATCCTAATAATAACAATGAAAATTTGTATTAAATAACCAAAAACCATCGAAAATAAAATTTGGATTGTGAATGAAACTTGTAAAGATGCTTGATTGGTTGTGCTAAATGTCTTTTACAGCCATAATATATTTGTTAAAGACTAAATTGTTGCCAATTATGTTATAGTTTTTTTCTTTAACTTAGAGCCCCAAAAAAAATCTTTTTGTTTTGACTGTAAATCTTTAATTTTCTACATCCTATTTTGTGTTGTAGATTTTTTTTTTTTTGTNGATTTTTTTTTT
>Ga0041059_1003482_pt1 | contig 10738 bp, 10 predicted proteins | sample AraColnosormetaG_FD_56232 | JGI IMG/M metagenome (GOLD analysis project Ga0041059, IMG submission 56232) | Arabidopsis roots microbial communities from North Carolina, USA - Col MF nosort | ecosystem: Host-associated > Plants > Roots > Unclassified | place: USA: North Carolina | collected... | reverse complement strand
AAAATTCTCTCTAAAGCCGTCAAAGACCAAAAAAAAAAAAAAAATACGAACTCGAAATCTCTCTCGTCTTGTTGTTGCTTACCATTGAAGCTATCAATTTCTCCGTTTGATTTCTCTCTTCTCAAAACCTATTTCGACGGATTATTCCGATTCCTGTTTCCCCGACCTTCACGCTTCGTACTTTTGTTTTTTGAAAAATTCGTGTTTCAGGTACGTTCTCGATTTCTATTTCGTTTTTTTCTGATTCATCAATGAAACAAAATCGTTTCTTAATATACTTGTTGTTCTTTGATTCGATTGATTTTTGTTAGGAAGAGCGCATGTGTAGAGTTGGTGGTGTAATTCAGAAAACTTTCCGGAGATTTTTTGGTGATGTGTTGTTCGTAGGTAAATTTTGAAATTTTGGATTTAATGGTTGAGGAAGATAGATGGTGTTTCTTCAATGGATCTGTGAAGACGAGATTGTTGGAGATTGATACTTATCTTATTCGTCTTTATGGCTTTGCTTGATTAAGAAATTGTGTGATTGTTTTGGGGAGGGGTTTAAACATGGATGGAGAGGTTACTTCTTGGATTAGGAGAGCAAATTTCTCTCATACTGTTTGTTATCGTATGATTACGCCGAGTTTAGAATCTATGCCTTTTACTGTAAACCAAGAGAAGAGTTCTGGATTGAAAAGAATGACTTTGAGTTCACCATCTGATTTGAAATCACTTGTAGGAATTTGTCAGAGTACGCAGCAGCTGACTGGTTTGAGTTGTGGTAGTGTTGTTGGTACTGAAGTGCAGAGGAATCCAGTTACTAATAAGAAGAGATCTGTTTCTCCGTTGCCTCATATGGCTCTTTCTGATGCTTTTATCGAAGCAAAGTCTGATATTAAGAGGTTTTCTACTCCACATCCTAGAAGAGTGGAACCAGAGAAGGGAATGAAGGCCAAGTCGTCGTCCCGCAAAGATTCTTCTGAGAAAAAATCAGTTAATCTACGGTCCCTGTCTCACTCGGGTCCTATTAGGGATCTTAGTACGCAGAAAGTTAAAGAGAGGGGAAAGAGCAAGATAGATAAGAAGTCTTCAAAGTCTGTTGACTATAGAGGTTCTAAAGTAAGTTCTGCAGGAGTGCTTGAAGAATGCCTCATTGATGTGTCTAAGTTGTCTTATGGGGATAGGTTTGCTCACGGGAAATATAGCCAGATTTATCATGGTGAATATGAAGGCAAAGCTGTTGCTCTGAAGATTATCACAGCGCCTGAGGATAGTGACGACATATTCTTGGGAGCTCGTTTAGAAAAAGAGTTTATCGTGGAAGCCACTCTTTTATCTCGACTAAGCCATCCAAATGTCGTTAAGGTGAGTTTATATCATGTTATATTATGTTGGTTAGGTTGTATCAAATATGAATGATGCCTTTGAAAATTAACATTACATCTTTCAACTCTGTTTGAAAATTATGATTATGGTTTGTTTGACTTTTTTCCTCTGATTGATGTGTCCTGAAACAGTTTGTTGGAGTGAATACTGGAAACTGTATCATCACAGAGTATGTACCTCGAGGGTCTTTAAGATCATATCTGCACAAGCTCGAGCAGAAATCCCTTCCTTTGGAACAGCTAATCGATTTTGGTCTGGATATTGCTAAAGGAATGGAATATATTCACTCAAGAGAGATAGTTCATCAGGATCTGAAGCCAGAAAACGTGTTGATCGACAATGACTTTCACTTGAAGATTGCTGACTTTGGCATAGCGTGCGAGGAGGAGTACTGTGATGTTTTGGGGGATAACATAGGAACTTATAGGTGGATGGCACCTGAAGTTTTAAAACGGATACCACATGGACGGAAGTGCGATGTTTATAGTTTTGGACTTCTTTTATGGGAAATGGTAGCTGGAGCACTTCCATATGAGGAGATGAAATTTGCTGAACAAATTGCCTACGCAGTTATATACAAGGTAAATCATTCTGCATCTCCTCCTTATTTCATGATTGTGATCTAGTTATATACAAGGTAAATCATTCTGCATCTCCTCCTTATTTCATGATTGTGATCTTGCATAGATCTGACTGAGTTAGATCATTATTGTTCAGTTGTTATTAAACATTTCATTGTTTCGATATTGGCCAGAAAATTAGGCCAGTTATACCGACGGATTGTCCAGCGGCCATGAAAGAGCTGATCGAGCGATGTTGGTCATCGCAAACAGACAAGAGACCGGAATTCTGGCAGATTGTCAAAGTGTTGGAACATTTCAAGAAGTCTCTAACAAGCGAAGGAAAACTTAATCTTTTACCTAGCCAGATCTGTCCAGAACTAAAGAAATGTCCTAAATTCTGGATTCATATATTCGGATCATTCCACCACCACAGCAGCGGTGGCGGCAGCAGCAGCAACAACTCAGCCTTACCTAAGCCTAAATTCGCTTGAGACGTCTAGAGTCACTCATTTTTGTGCATAGAGAAAAAGAGCCAGTGGTTTATGTTTTAGTTATAATCAACTGTCTCTATTTGCTTTGATTTATTTGCTCTCTCCATTAAAGAGACCTCTTCTTTCTGTTTTGGCTTGGTTTTTGTGTAAGTCATCTCTTCTTTCTTTTCTTGTAATTGATTCATTTTGTAGCCCAACAAAGAAAAAAAACAGTGAGAGTTTGTTTGAATAGTCTAAAGATGAAGCAAAGAGATAGTACAATAATAATGCCCACAAACTGTTCGACGAAATTAAAAACCAAAACACATTCATAAACGAAGAAGATGATTATCACTTAGACACCAGTAGAACCAAAACCACCATCACCACGAACAGTCTCATCCAAATCATCAACCTCAACAACATCAGGAGTCACAATCTTCTCGATAATCAACTGCGCGATTCGATCACCGAACTTAACCTCAAAATCAGCATCAGAATGATTAAACAAAATCACACCAACAGGTCCTCTATAATCAGCATCAATCACACCAGCACCAACATCAATCGAATGTTTCCAAGCCAAACCAGATCTCGGCGCAATTCTCGCGTAAGTTCCTTCGGGAACAGCGATACTTAGATCCGTTGGGATAAGCGCTTTACCTCTCGCTGGAACTTTTGAATCCACCGCACTTGAGAGATCGTATCCAGCGGAGAGTGGTGAGCCGCGTGTTGGTATAACAGCTTTCTCGGAGAGTTTCTTCACTTTGAAGAATGGTGATGGTGATGAATCGCCATGGATTCCGTTTCGGTCGAGCTTTTGGAGTTTAGGTGATGGTTCGTTTACGCAAGCCATTGTTGAAATTGGGAATCGAAGTTTTGTTAAGAGTCTGTTTGTGGAGTTGCAGAGAAACCCTAATTTCAATTGAGGTCGAATTGTTGTTGTTGTGATGACGAAGAAGCGTCGTAGTTCCGCCATTAAATGGAGTGTGTGTGAGTGAGTGGCGCCAATATTTCCCTCCACCCTAAAAAAAACTTCTAAAATTCTAAGTTGGGCTTTTTAACTATTTCATGTAGTTCTCGGCCCATTAGACCCAAAATTTTATTATAGAAGAATAAATATGGACATTTAAATTCTTCACTGATACAATTTGGCATTTTTTGATTCTTTGGGATTTGTATTGTCTTGTTTTCTCTGCTAATTTATGATTCTAAATTCTAAAAAATATTCATCCATTCTAAAACTCGCAAATTCTGAGCATATTTAAATGGGCTTAGCCAATTCATTTAATCGGCCCATTAGCCCAATTCAAGTTCTTCCTCAATAGCAGAAGAAAATGGAATCTTTATTGATCTTAGGGTTTATATGAATTTATGATTCTTCCTCTTAAACCCTAATTTCGTATTCTTACTCCTTCCTCGCCAATCTTCATCTTCCTCATGTTTTCTCTAATTCTCCATGGAAGAAAGTCTGTGGAATTACAGAAATGGCGTAATTTAAGAGTTACAGTGAGCATTGTGCAAAATGCATTTCCTTTTACCACCAAATCGTTCTCTTCTACAATAGCTAAAGATTCGAGTCCAAAGGGAAGTACTTTCACAGTCTCTTATCTCGTTGAATCATTGGGTTTGACTAAAAAACTTGCAGAAACAATCTCAAAGAAAGTCACCTTCGAAGACAAGGTAAATCCAGATTCTGTTCTGAATCTTCTTAGAAGTAATGGGTTTAAAGATTCTCAGATATCTAGGATCATAAGGGCTTACCCACGATTGCTTGTAACAGATGCTGAGAAATCTCTTCGTCCAAAGCTTCAGTTTTTAAAGTCTAGAGGAGCTTCAAGCTCTGAGGTCATAGAGATTGTTTCGAATGTTCCAACAATCTTGGATAAGAAAGGTGAAGAATCTGTTAGTTTATACTATGATTTCGTTAAGGACATTATGCAAGATGGTAAAAGTTTGTGTATTTCTTGTCCAGAGGGAAAGAAAGGTAACAGAATTCGAAATATATCGGTTTTGAGAGAATTGGGAGTACCTCAGAAGTTGTTGTTTTCATTGCTTATATCTAGATATCAACCTGTTTGTGGTAAAGAGAAGTTTGAAGAAAGTTTAAAGAAAGTTGTTGATATGGGTTTTGATCCGGCTAAATCCAAGTTTGTGGAAGCTTTGCATGTAGTTTACGAAATGAGCGAGAAAACGATAGAAGAGAAAGTGAATGTGTATAAGAGGTTAGGCTTTAGTGAAGCCGAGATATGGGCGATTTTCAAGAAGTGGCCTTACTTTTTAAAATTCTCTGAGAAGAAGATAATTCTGATGTTTGAAACACTGAAGAAGTGTGGTTTGGTAGAGGAAGAGATTATTTCGGTGTTGAAGAGTCGTCCACAATGCATACGATCTTCTGAGCAGAAGATATTAGACTCTATTGAAATGTTCTTAGGCTTAGGATTCAGTAGAGATGATTTCAAGATGATGGTTAAGCGATATCCTTGTTGCACTGCATATTCTGGCGAGACGCTGAGGAAGAAGTTTGAGGTTTTGGTGAAGATGATGAATTGGCCGCTAGAGGCTGTGGTCATGATCCCTACGGTACTTGGATACAGCTTGGAGAAGAGGATAGTGCCAAGGTCTAACGTGATCAAAGCTCTCATGTCGAAAGGATTGATCGGAAGTGAAAACCCTCCGATTTCATCTGTCTTGGTATGTACTGATCAGGAGTTCTTGAAAAGGTATGTGATGAAGCATGACAAGCTAGTGCCTAAGTTGATGGCTATCTTCAACAGAGGTCGTGTTTCATAGTTAATCTTTTAACGCGTGAATAGAACTGAGGAAGAGGAGTTTTTATTTACTAGTGTCTGTTAATGTCTAAACTGAAATCCATTTCTGTAATAGTCGTAACGAAAAATTTAACTACTATATTTGTGGACATGTTTAGTGATTTGAATTTCAAGTTAAGTGAGAAGCGTCTCTGGTCAAATGTATGAATTGTGATCAAATCTTACACTCCGGTCACATACAGACTAGCCGCAAAGACGATGTCACGTTTTATGGCATTTGAAGCTGCATCCATTTTCTTGTGTAACGCCGAGTTCCCCATAATGGCAGCTGCGTTCTTGAATTCACGGCATGTCTCATCCAATCTCACAATGGTTCGAACTATCAGACCTTCCGGGACATCTGTCAGTTCACATATCTCTGCAAATGGAGTCCCCTGCAAAAATCAAGCATATATGATCAAAAAGATGTCTGAATCGTGAAGTGTTAAGAAAGATTGCTCTCTGGTTACAACAAACCTTTGCCCACTCATAGACGACTTCGACCAGACCAAATTTGAGATTCTCCTGAGCATATTCTTCAGGGTCTATTTGTAAATTGTACTGAGCTTGAAGTTCACCAAGTCTGATTGCTGTATCATAGAGTCTATGCAAAAGAGGATCAATTATTAGATTGATCAGGTCAGATCAATTACTGTTAGTAATTATGAGAAGGGACAGAGAGTGATCGAAACAAACCTTTGTTTAGCCTTAGCCAGCTTAGGAGTTAGTGTAGGCGCTGAAGTGTTTTTCTGTTGGAAGACAAAGGCAGACATTATAGCCACTGCTTCTTCTGGTTCTAATTCTTCGAATTGATTCTCGAACAGACACACTGTGCAAATCAATTCTTCCCCAGAATTCATCTCGCAAGCGACACGACCTTTGATTTGGACGACGAGGTCATCATCTATACACCCAATGTTCTTCAGAACATCGATCTGCAAAAAAGAGATTAGAGCTCTACATGTTACTCTAAATTATCATTCATAAAGAGTAAACAAAGATGCATGTGGACTTTCTCATTTGAACGTACCCGGCCCTGAAAGGCAGGCATTTGTAATAGGGCTTCATCAGACATTTGAAATTCAAGATCTTTGAGATCCGTCTTATGCTTCTTAATCTCCCTAGCTAACTTCATGTGCTCTTCCAATTTGACACAACCGTGGCACTTATTCATGGACATCTTTTGCAATAGGTTGGTCCATTTATAGTATGTCTCCACAAGCTCAGCATCTTTCAGCTTCAAATCTGAAATAGAACCATGAAATGAATATCAGAGGGAAATGAACTTAAAGCCGGAAAAACTAATACAGAGCTATAATTTAGTTAATTAACCTTTTACTGGGTCTAGAGCAGGAGGAAATTTGTTTCCGTCTGATTTCAGATCCAGAAGCTGTTGAACCGTCTGAGAAAAAGCTGCCTTGTTCCCATCCTCGAGTAGGCGCACCTGATCAATCTTTATCTTGCTATCGCATATGCACAAAAATTCTTTGTTATCAAACCCTTTAACCTCGTAACCTACACCAGCAGCAACCCCATGGTACGGGAGCTCTATCTTTATTACAACGGGACCTTTACGAGAGCTCGGCTTTGTATAAAATTCTTCTTCAAAACCACGTTTTGATTTAGGCGCAATAAAATAACCTTGAGAAGGATCTGAACTTTTCTTGCCAATGCTGACCATATTTTTCTCCGGTGGCGGTATTTCAGATTTTATCACCAAAACAACATATTGTCTGTTAGTGTTGGAAGGTCCCTTCAGAACGATTCCGAGTAAATTGTCTATGCCCTGTAAAAATTACACGCATGAGCAACCAATTTATGAACCAGATAAAAGAGTGGTAGAGACAGGGTCTCACCATTCCAGATTTCATGACCACTACTCTTCCTTGTACAAGAAAACTCTGGGCATAAGGAGACTGCATGACCGCTTCCGACATCTTGTTGTTATATTCATTTGCTTCCATGTACATGTCATAGTAATCTTCAATTGCCGGTTCACCTTTAATACATCTGGATGAATAAATCAATAGATCAATTCTACAGAGAAGTTGAATACAGAGGTGACACAAACGAGACAATAGAATAGGAGTTCTTTATAATTCTACTGAGACTACAAAAAGCTTGGCGATCCATCAGAGGATAAAAATTCAGTAGATTTTCAGTCTTTCAAGTATCCGTAAGATGAGGCTTTGTCCTTACTCAATATGTTTAGTTGGTAGAGAACGTTTTATCATGAGAAGCTGTTGTTTCTCGGGTAGTTTCTTCTGGGCATGAAATTCAGCAAAACTTCTTTTCAGCATGTCCTCCACCTAACAATAACAACCATTTGAAAACTGGCGAGTCAGAAAAAGCCAAGAGAAAGGCTTGGTAGCAAAACGCATAACAGATCAACGGTCCGGACATTGAGATACCTTTAATTCTTCAACACGTAAAAGATGGAGGATCATTATGTAGGTTAGTCGAAACTGAGATTCTAGTCTTGTTGCGCTTCCAACAATTACACGCCTCAGATCACTCTCATCTGGAACTTCATCGCGACACATGACAACAACTGTGCCCGTTTTGTCAAGTCCTCTTCTGCCAGCACGTCCTGCCATTTGAGTGTACTCTCCAGGAAGCAATTGTCTAAATTCCTTGCCATCAAACTTCCTCAAAGCATCAAAAACGACCTGTAGCGAATATCGTCGAGAAGTTATTTATATGAATAATATGCTTTTCAGAATACCCACACTTGTTCCCCCACATGATATGAAGATACTTATGTGTAAAGAATAACCCACTTAACATTGTAGCACCAGATTAACATTAATAATAAAAATCAAAATAGCCTCACCGTTCTAGCTGGAGCATTAACCCCCATGGCAAATGTCTCCGTTGAAAATAGCACCTGCAGGAAGATTAACAAAAATAGATCACCTGAAGCATTTCAGATTACGAAAACATGGCAATTAGATTTCCTAAAAGCAGCAACCATAAGCATAGATAACTATTAACTCCAGCATTGTATTAATGGGGTAGGCTCATATAATAACACAAGTCCCTGAGTTTCTAAGCCTACCTTAATAACACCACGGCAAAAAAGCATTTCAACAACTTCCTTTACAATTGGAAGCAGCCCAGCATGATGAACACCAATTCCTCTATGAAGTAAGCTTTGGAGTCTGAGAACCTATAAAATGTGTTACCCCAACAGTTAATGAGTAGGAAATCAAGGTACTTCTCTATATTTAATATGTGAGAAGACAGGAAAGTCTTAAGATAACCAACCTGAGGTAAATTCCGATCAGACCCTTTCAATCTTGAAAACGCTTTATCGCAAAAGACACGGATTTCACTTTTCTCAGAGCTACTGGTGAGGTCGGTCCCAGTCAAGGCGTCGGCACACCTATCACAATAATTCTTCGAGAAACAGAAGACAACCACCTAACGGGAAAGGAAATATTAAAAGTTAGACATAACGGACCAGAACGGACAAGACTAAAATTGAAAATATAAGAAACAGAACAGAAGCTACATCTAACATACAGGTAATAGGGACATTTTTGAAAGCTTGTTGATAAGCAGTAACCAATTTGAAGCTGCTGATCGTCTAAATGCCCCATTGTTCTGACTGTTACCACTGTAAGAGGATTTTCCCACATCTTTTACACTTGAGTGTTTATTCTGCTTGCCACGAGAATGAGCTTCATGTTTCTGAGATTTGCTCCCATCTTGATGAGCTGAAGATCCCATTTGTTGTTTAGGTGCAACACTAACTGCATTTGAATTCTTCTTCTTTTGTGAATCTTTAGCATCCTTTATCCCTTTTGAAAGAAAAACTTCGTTCTCACAAACTTTGTAGAGTTCTCCAGAGTAAAAAAGACAATGCTCTAGGGGAACTGGTCTTTTTGTCGTGCTGATAACAAAACCCATAAAATTATGAAATTAGTAACTTCCATATCAATCACTGAATTATATTAACAATTATTTAATCAAAATACATTAAATCTCACCCAGTAACACGTATCTCCTTTTGTTTTGTTCGGCCAATCCAATCAGCAAATTCAAATGTGTTTGGCACCTTAAGAAATTATAAATGTTATAAGTTCAGAGGCACATGGGTATAAAATAGAATGGAGAATAATGACTGAACCATGAAGCTATGCCTATATATATCTTCATAGATGCTAGAAACTGAACGGTTAGTTCATTTGGATCGTGACTAACAAAGACCCAAAGCAAAAAAATCACCTATTCTTTTCAAACTCATCTTATGAGAAAATTCATAGCCAAAGATTAGTTCCATGGCAAGCAAAACAACACCTCAAAAGAACTAAGATTTTCTACATGCATGCACATAATAGCATTAAGAAGTACCGTTGCAGAAAGGAGGACAAAATTTATATGCCTTGGCAACATGATGATGACTTCTTCCCAAACAACCCCTCTCTCTACGTCATTGACATAGTGAACTTCATCAAATATAACCTGCCAGTCATAGGAACGGTAACAAGGAAACGTGATTGAAGTTTCACACAGAACTACAAAGGCTGCTTAGAAATGGAGCGATTTGAGAACAATATCAAACTTTGAAGAAGTAAAACATCAGAAAGCTCTTTTACCCATTCTATATCACGTATGATATCAGCACCACGATAAAGCATTGACCTTAATATTTCAGTTGTCATGATCAGACAAGATGCCTCTGGCCTTATGCTAACATCACCTGTGAGAAGTCCTACATCAAACTTCCCACAAAAATCTCTGTATTTTTGGTTGCTGATGGTTTTAATTGGAGCAGTATAAACCGCTCGTGTACAGTGCTGAAAAAATGGGAAAAATTGATCAGCAAACAGGACAAAGAATCTAAAAATACGAATGTGATGGATGTTCATCAGAATTCTCTACCTTGGTGGCCAAAGCGAATGCATATTCTGCAACAACTGTCTTCCCCGCCGATGTATGTGCTGCTACAAAAACAGACTCTCCCTTTTCTAAACAACAGATAGCCTGTAGGCATAAGACATTTATTTATTTACTAATAACTCACACATAAAAGACAACCAGGCACGTTCCTCAAATGTCCGCAAATTTAAAAAGTTGAGGGAAATACCTCCTTCTGAAAGTTGTCCAATTCGAAAGGGAATTCAATCGCCATGTCAGGAACAAGCTCATAAAACCGGTCTGCAATGTCTTGGCTATCTCCTTTAGTGGCCCATCCCTAAAAAGAACACACCCCAAATCACGTTTATGAGAGGGAAATTCAAATCTCAAAATGTAGAATCCACGTTCTTACCTCTTTCCGTAGTTGTTTATCGCTGCTCCCAGTAACTGCCTCTTCAGACATTATTGCTGTTTTTGCTGATGACAAAATCTCATCCAGCACAGTGACGTCAGTCTCTAGTCCTTTGCTGACTTCATTGCTTATGCTCGCTTTAGCATCGGGTTCAGCTTCCGCCTTTGGAGACTCAGATCCAGCTGTATGATCTTCATAACAGTTTTGATTATCAGAAAAAAAAAAAAAAAAAAAAAAAAAAAAAAAAAAAAA
>Ga0041059_1003481_pt1 | contig 10741 bp, 8 predicted proteins | sample AraColnosormetaG_FD_56232 | JGI IMG/M metagenome (GOLD analysis project Ga0041059, IMG submission 56232) | Arabidopsis roots microbial communities from North Carolina, USA - Col MF nosort | ecosystem: Host-associated > Plants > Roots > Unclassified | place: USA: North Carolina | collected 2013-09-02 | reverse complement strand
TTTTTTTTTTTTTTTTTTTTTTTTGGCAAAAAAAAAAGGTGACCTTTTTATTTTGACATTGATAGTATGAATTATGGGGTCTGATGCTAGAAGTTCTTACATGGCGGGCCAGACAAAGTCAATGCCGGCAACAACGGACTCCTACACATAAATTTTTTAATTCACCAATTGTTTCTCTTCTATAATTAGCCCTCATCACTCAATTTCTCAATCTCAGATTATAATTCCACAAACGAACAAGAAGAAGAAGAAGAACACAAGATAACAATGGAGAGTAACAACAACGAGAAGAAGAAAGTTGCAAGACAATCATCATCCTTCAGACTACGTAGCCCAAGCCTAAACGCACTTCGTCTCCAACGAATCTTCGACTTATTCGACAAAAACGGCGACGGATTCATAACCGTCGAAGAGCTAAGCCAAGCTCTAACACGTCTTGGTCTCAACGCTGATCTCTCCGATCTCAAATCCACCGTTGAATCATACATCCAACCTGGTAACACTGGTCTCAATTTCGATGATTTCTCTTCTCTTCACAAAACACTCGACGATTCTTTCTTCGGTGGAGCTTGTGGAGGAGGAGAAAACGAAGATGATCCTTCTTCCGCAGCTGAAAATGAATCGGATCTCGCCGAGGCGTTTAAGGTGTTTGATGAGAACGGTGATGGATTCATCTCCGCTAGAGAACTGCAAACTGTTCTGAAGAAACTTGGTTTACCTGAAGGTGGAGAAATGGAGAGAGTGGAGAAGATGATCGTTTCCGTTGACCGGAATCAAGATGGTCGCGTTGACTTTTTTGAATTCAAGAACATGATGCGTACTGTTGTCATCCCTTCTTCTTGATTCTCCAAAAAAACATTTTTTCTCCAAAAGATTATTATTTTTACTTTTTGTCTTTTAAGTTTGTATTTTTTCCAGTTTATGTAATGATTGATTCAAACATTATAAACAAATAAATTTTTTCTTTTTTGTACTTACTGAATTTGGCACGAAAAATTCGTACCAAACGCATATTGTCGCCTATAAACAATATTCAATCTAATATATTTGTTTGAAAGAAAAAAAATGCGTAGCGGAGGGAATAAGTATTTAGCGAGTCTCTTGCGTTGTTATAGAGATGAAAGGTGTAAACTTTCTGGGAAAGTTATACATGGGTTCATTGTTAGGATGGGAATGAAGAGTGATACTTATCTATGTAATCGTTTACTTGATTTGTATATTGAGTGTGGTGATGGGGATTATGCACGGAAGGTGTTTGATGAAATGTCTGTAAGAGATGTTTATTCTTGGAATGCTTTTTTGACGTTTAGATGTAAAGTTGGGGATTTGGGGGAAGCGTGTGAGGTGTTTGATGGAATGCCTGAGAGAGATGTTGTGTCGTGGAATAATATGATTAGTGTTTTGGTGAGGAAAGGGTTTGAAGAGAAGGCTTTGGTTGTCTATAAGAGGATGGTTTGTGATGGGTTTTTGCCTTCTCGGTTCACGTTAGCTAGTGTTTTAAGTGCGTGTAGCAAGGTTTTGGATGGTGTTTTTGGTATGAGGTGTCATGGGGTTGCTGTTAAAACGGGTCTTGATAAGAATATTTTTGTTGGGAATGCGTTGTTGTCTATGTATGCAAAGTGTGGGTTTATTGTTGATTATGGTGTTCGAGTCTTTGAATCTCTCTCTCAGCCTAATGAAGTCTCTTATACAGCGGTGATTGGCGGGTTAGCTCGGGAAAATAAAGTGTTGGAGGCAGTTCAGATGTTCAGATTGATGTGCGAGAAAGGCGTGCAGGTGGATTCTGTTTGCTTATCTAATATTCTTAGCATCTCTGCTCCAAGAGAAGGATGTGATAGCCTGAGTGAAATCTATGGCAATGAGCTTGGGAAACAGATTCATTGTCTTGCTTTGAGACTTGGGTTTGGAGGAGATCTTCATCTGAACAATTCGTTGCTTGAAATATATGCAAAGAATAAAGACATGAATGGTGCAGAGCTAATTTTTGCTGAGATGCCTGAAGTGAATGTTGTCTCTTGGAACATAATGATAGTTGGGTTTGGTCAGGAGTATCGAAGTGACAAATCTGTTGAATTCCTAACGAGAATGAGAGATTCTGGTTTTCAACCAAATGAAGTTACTTGCATTAGTGTTCTTGGAGCGTGCTTTCGTTCAGGGGATGTCGAAACCGGAAGGAGAATATTCAGTAGCATTCCCCAGCCAAGTGTTAGCGCTTGGAATGCTATGCTTTCTGGTTATTCCAACTATGAACACTATGAGGAAGCAATAAGCAATTTCAGACAAATGCAGTTTCAGAACCTGAAACCTGATAAAACCACTTTGAGTGTGATATTAAGTTCGTGTGCGAGATTGAGATTTCTGGAAGGAGGGAAGCAGATCCATGGGGTAGTGATAAGGACCGAGATTTCGAAGAACAGTCACATAGTTAGTGGTCTTATTGCAGTGTACTCCGAATGCGAGAAGATGGAGATATCTGAATGTATCTTTGATGATTGTATAAACGAATTGGATATCGCTTGTTGGAACTCGATGATCTCAGGTTTTAGACACAACATGCTGGACACAAAAGCTCTAATACTCTTTAGAAGGATGCATCAGACTGCCGTGTTGTGTCCTAATGAAACTTCATTCGCTACTGTACTAAGTAGCTGTTCAAGGTTATGTAGTTTGCTCCATGGAAGACAGTTTCATGGACTGGTAGTGAAGAGTGGATATGTAAGTGATTCCTTTGTTGAAACCGCTCTTACCGACATGTACTGCAAGTGTGGGGAAATAGATTCAGCTCGACAGTTCTTCGATGCTGTTTTGAGGAAAAACACGGTTATTTGGAATGAGATGATACATGGGTATGGTCATAATGGACGAGGTGATGAAGCTGTTGGTCTCTACAGAAAGATGATTTCATCAGGAGAGAAGCCTGATGGGATAACCTTCGTTTCTGTCTTGACTGCTTGTAGCCACTCAGGACTGGTGGAAACCGGGCTTGAGATACTTAGTTCGATGCAGAGAATTCATGGAATTGAGCCGGAGCTGGATCATTACATCTGTATAGTTGATTGTCTTGGAAGAGCTGGCCGGCTTGAAGATGCAGAGAAGCTTGCAGAAGCTACACCATACAAAAGTAGCTCTGTTCTATGGGAGATTCTACTAAGTTCATGTAGAGTCCATGGAGATGTGAGCTTGGCTAGACGAGTTGCAGAAAAACTAATGCGTCTGGATCCTCAGAGCTCAGCAGCATATGTGCTGCTAAGCAACACATATAGTTCTTTGAGACAGTGGGATGATTCTGCAGCTCTTCAAGGATTAATGAACAAGAACAGAGTTCATAAAACTCCAGGTCAAAGCTGGACCACATATGGCAATGATTTGGACTCAGGGTTTCGAAAATAGCGTGTAAAATTATGCAGTAATACAAAATGTAGATAGAAGATTATACCATCACATTGGTTATTATATACTCAGAAAGCTCTCAGCTTCTGGATACTCACTCCAAGCTATTCGATATTACTCGAGGAATTGCTCTCAAACCAAGAACGTGAAAAAACCCCGACAAGAATTCAATAGACTTTGAAAGAACTGACCATTCGGATCGAGAAAACCATATAAGAAATCACCAAGGTATCTCCTGGCCATCCCAAGCAAAGAACTTGCCGCTGTCTTGTTTCTTAGTATTGTTGATGATGTGCAGTAACTTCTGAACAGAGTACTCTCTTGTGAAAAGTTTTCCGTCAGGAACATTCCTTTGAAACGGCCGAGAGAGATCAGTGTCTACTGTGCCTGGATGTAGTAGAATGCATGCCACAGGATCTTTCCTCCTACCTAACTCAACCGATACATTTTTTGTCACTGCAAAAAGCAACAGTTGGACACAGAAATTAATGGTGTTCTCAGCTCATAGCAGATGGAAAAATCAAGAATCTTCTAAACTTATTATTCAGTTGTACGTTGATTGAGTGCGGATTTTGAAGCCCTGTAAGAGTGCCAACCACCAAGTCGGTTATCTCCAATGGATCCAACTCGAGCGCTTAAATTGGCTACAACAGCAACTTCTCTATCTGTTCCACTACCTCCACCAGCCTTAAGGAGAGGCCACATATGCTGCAACACAGCCAAAGACAGAATCTTTTATCATTCATAGAGTCAATGGGCCATGTCCACGAGTAAGCAAAACAAGGAGATGCATAACTTAGATTTGCATAGGGGCAGCGTTCTTTACAAAAACAGAGGATTGGAAGAGCTTACCTTCATCACTAGAATTGGACCAACAGCGTTAACCTCGTAAGCAAGCATCAACGATGATTTTTCGACCTTGTTCAATGTTGTTTCTGTACTGAGATCAAAAGGGATTAAAGAACAGTCCTTTATTTTCACAGGTTTCATTTAGTTATCCCAAATTGCAGATAAAACTGAAACTAACTTGTCTAAGACATGAGTGGAAAGATTACTAATTAAATGAAAGATTACTCATACCTGGCTGCAATACGCCAGGAATTGAAAGTATACCAGCTGCATTTATAAGTAGATTGAGAGAACCATATTTTTCTCTCACAGATTCCGCTGATTCCTAGTAAACAGGTTCAACAGTTTCAGAAACAGTTTTGAGTGTAGCATTTGAGTGTTGATTAATGAAAGGAGACAGATTTGAGTGTAGAGACAACCTCAATGGTAGTTTCATCTGTAACATCAAGCTTTTGGATGAAAAGTCTTTCAGAGAAACGGTTCTTCAAATCAGAGAGACTTGTTGCTTCTTTTGGATTTCGGCAAGTAGCAACAACATACCCGTTCTTATTGTTCTCCAGCAACTGTCGTACCTAAAGAGCAACGTCAAAAAGCTGAACTAAATCAGCCAAATTTAGATCTCTCTCAAATGAGTCACTAAATTTCAGGATTTGGGTAAATGAAAGAGAGAAATGGATTAAGAAAGAGGCTCACAAATTCGAGACCAATGCCTCTGGAAGCTCCTTGGACCATGGAAACTCCACCTTTCCAATTAGGAACAGAAGATGATGATGACGTGGCTAAACCAGACACTCTCATCCTCTTCAGAGCCGCCACTGCCATTGACGGCGATACCAGCCACGCGCCACCGCTCCTCACCAGAGTGTTCATTGAAGAAATGGGTAACGATTGGTAATTCGGATGTGTGATTAAAATAAAAGGGTGGATCATAAATGCAACCACTTTTCAAAGCCATCGACACGGGAATTTAACTGCCATTTCCCCAAAGATGGGAAATAAAAACCATAACTTTATGGTAAACTTTATTTCAATTCTGACATTTCAAAAATTCTAACAAAAAATCTTAGATTTATAATAAGTGAGAATTGGCAACCATTTGATGTGAAAAGTGTGAGTTTCATAAACATCCTTGCAAGGACTCAATATTGAAACTTTAAGCAAAACTTCAAGCTGCAACATCAAAACTAGCACAAGGAATGCCATTAATCATTTTGAACTCGCACAAAGGGAAGTGGGATCAAGGTTATGAGGTTTCAAAATCCAGACCATTGATTTGTAAGTATGCTTGTGAGGCGCTTCACTACATCACCCTTGAATCCAAATATTACTCACTTCCAAGCTTCAGCTACCAGAAGGATGAAACGAACAAACAATTTCGGGTCTTGATTTGTCCGTGGGAAGAGCTCCCAAATTTGCATGGTTGGGTTTGACAAACCATACCCAAGAAAACATCGAACTCAGACTAACCAACGCCCGAAAGAGTTTATCGTCATGCAACAAGGTATATGCAATTGTTTGGACAAAAGCACATTCTTTTGATCACCTGTGCACAGCTAAATGATTTATCAGTCCAAAACTTTAGTTATCGAGTAGTCTGCAACCCTTTGCTCTTAGTTTTGATTCGAGACCAAAAAACTTGATCCCTGAAAGCACCAAATCAGCTGTCTTCTTCTTTGTCTGCTCAATTAACATTTCCTCATAGACTACCATATCAGCCTCTGTCATGACTTTGCGCTTTTTCAGCTCTGTAAAGACTTCTCTTGCTACTTTTATTGTTCCATGCTTAGACATACCAGAGATAATCGCACAGTATATAACTTCATTGATAAAGACACCTTCCTGGTTCATCTCGTCTACCACCTTCATAACCTTCTCGGCATTACTACCTTTGCATACATGACAAACCGTAAGAGCGTACTTAAACTCCATAGGACCACTTTCAACATTTCCTAGACATTCACGGACTAATAACATCACCGCATCAATTTCTCCAATTTGGCAGAGACCTTTAGTGAGAGACAGATACGCAGCTATGGAAGGAACACACGACATCTCAATGATTTTTTCATGAAATGAACAAGCCGCTTTGACATCCCCTTTCTCAACAAAACAGCAAATTGCAATACTGTAAGATGATGAATCTGGTTCAAACCCAAGTTTCCTCATTTCATAGAAAAGTGACAAGGACTTTTGAATATCACCCATCTTGTAAAGAGCTTCCATAAGAATGTTGTACACAGAGACACTGCCATGACCTTTAGTCTTTAGTATATAAAAGACATCTAAAGCCATCGCATTCTTTTCTTCATCAGCACACAACAATTTAAAAAATTGTGTAAGGTAATCTGAGACAGGGTATCCTAATTCTCCAATTCGTTCTAGCACATTGGAGAAATCACTCAGTCTATTCATCACAACATAAGCAACCATAATGGGACTTAGAGTCTCAAAATCTGGTTCTAGTTCTTCCTCAATTGCAACTTGGAAGAGCTTATATGCTTTATCAACCTGGTTCACACTACATAACCCTTTAATAACTGCATTGTATATCCCTATATCAGCTATATACCCAGAATCCACAAGATCCTCCCACAGATTGCAAGCAGATCTAACCTTCCCATCCGCTACAAATCCTTCAATCAAAACCCTGTAGATCTCCCTATCAATCAAAATCTGTTTCCCCTTCATCTCCATAAACAACTCATAGCCTCTTTCAACTCTACCGTCCTTGCACAAACCCACAACAAGTGTTCCATACGCCATCACATCCGGTTTTATCTCATCCCGTCTCATCTCATCCCAAACTCGTAAACTTGCATCCAAGTTCCCTTCAGAAACCAAAGTCTTGATCATAGCCGTGTAAGCAAAAACATCAGGCTTACACAAATTCTCCCTCATTCTCTGCAAAATCTCAAGCATTTCCTCGATCCTACCTGCTTTACACAACCCTTTAACCAAGATCATAAAAGTAGTACTCTCCTCCACCAACCCATCTTCCTTAAAATCCTCATAAACAGCCAAAGCTAAATCAAAGTAACCATTTTTAACCAAAGCATCCATAATCCTATTATACAAGAACACCCTAGGCTTAAACCCAAACTTCTTCATCTTCTCGTAAACGTAATAAACCCTTAAACCTCTTCTATTATCAGCGTGCATTCTAATCAAAATCTCAAATTGTTTCTCCGACGGTGGTCTTCCCTGAGAATCCATAAGCTCAGGTAACTGATCCGCAGCACGAAAATGTCCGTTTCGATTAAGGCAATAAGCAAAAGCATTGTAAGCAGCGAAATCGTGTTTATACCCTTTTTGTTTACCAGCCCAATGAAAGAACTTAGCCGCGACTGCAGCATCGTTACCTAGTTTCAAAACCTCGGCGACGATACTTGGTGTGACGCGGCGGAGTTTGTTTAGCTCGGAGACCACTGAGGGACCCCAATGGTTACGGTTCTTACGGAATGCGTCGAGGACGAATCTCGCGATTGGAGATAGACGCTCGGAGGCGGCGGAGATCACCGTGGAATGTGACGGCGGAGAAGGAGGAGGGAGATGGGTTTCTGGATCCCATTTGCGGAGATCGAAAGGTGTTCGGTGAGCGAGGGAGTTGGATTGTGGTTGGGGTGAGACTCTGGGTATAGATTGGCGGTTGGAGAAGAGACCACCGTAGACAGTTGGGCGGTTTTGTGACGGCTTACGGTGTCCGTGGAAGAAATTGGGTTTAAGAGATTTATCAGAGAGATTCGGAGGTTTTGGTGATTTCATGTTCTGTTCTTCTTCTTGCTCTGTTCTTCTCACTCGTTTGTTCTAATCTTAAATTTCCAATACGACGCCGTTTCAAGTTCAATTCGGTCAGATTTTGGTTCAACTCGGTTTATCGGTTTGCTTTGATTCAACTCGATTTTATTTTATTTTTGAATTAATGTACAAGTTTGAACTTGAACTTGACTACAGTAAATATTTTTCTGGTTTGATCTGAAGATTCTCGATTAGGTTCAGTTTAAGGTACAAAATAGGTTATGCCTTAGGCAATTGTTGCGTTAACTGATTTTTTTATTAAGTTATGGAGATCGGACATATTATTATGTTTCAAATGATCGCATAATGTGGCACCGTAAAAAAATATTAATCACTAAAGTTTGAATATTCGATTGTAAAATCTTATTCTGCTTGATGTTTATCATTATGCTTTGTGTCTTTTTGTGTGTCTCCTTAAGGTCACTTAGTTAATTGATGGCTCCTCCACGTTTTTAATTTCATATTGATAATTTGAATCCCGTTTTATGAAGGATGATATGTGTAGATATTGTTATTGGAGATAGTAAGACCTTTTTCATTGAACCTGCTTCTTCTCTGCATTTGTTACTCGTAATTGATTAATGGATATATAAGTTATCATCAAAAACTCAGATTTACGAAGAAGAATAAAAAACTTAGCAAACAAACGTCATAACGAATGTGTAATTTTAAGCTGTAATGTTCAGAATGAATATAGCCTCTAAATTGCTCTTCCTTTTCCTAGGTTAGGACATCCAATTTTCATGTAAAACACATAGTCAGAATCTGTCACAAAGCACCATGCTCTTGTAATTCCCGTCTACTAACTTGCAGAAACACATAAGTGAATGTTTGAAAGAACCATCCATTTCATTAATATGTGTGCAAGGAGTTTGTCATGTTTTTTAAAGCAATGAAGATTACTTCAAAGAAGCTCATTCAAGCTCTGCTCAGTTTGATGCATCTAAGAATAATACGAGACCATTAACACAGTATGATTACGGAGAACTATGCAATGGAGCAACTGAAGAACTAAAGATTCAGAATATGCTAGTGGAAGTGTCCCTTTTCACCTCCATACGCCGGAAGCACTATTCAAAGTGAGAGAAGGTATCACTTATGGCATTCCCATATTTTAATTTGCTCAAAGAAAAATTAAATATTTCTTAGAATCTCAGACCATTTCCAACGAAGAGTCTTTTGACCATTTTCAACGGGAGATCTAAGTCTAAATATCCGAAAAGTAAATCAAAGTTGCCAAAAACCAATAGACTCAGATCCAAAATTGGAATTTTAGACAATGGTTTGAATCTCATACGTGTCACATCATAAATGGTGAATGTATTTGTATTAGTAATGTTTATGTGGGCATGCCCACCCCATGTTCCATTTAAAACTCATCCCATTTAAACCCATATAATTTTAATTTTAAGGTCTATTAAGATTGCTCATTTAAACCTATGTACTCATTTTGGAATCCCATTAAATTGTACATGAATATATATTGTTTTCAATTATATTGACAATTTTATATTAACAATTTGTTAATTTTTGAAACAAAAATAGTACAAAATTAATATTTTTGTTAATAATTTCATAAGTTTGCTCTTCATCAGCTCAAAAATATTAAAGAATCTCAAACAATTTACAAAAGAATCTCAAACAATTTAACATAAAGAAGAAAGAGAGACTTACGTTCATCCAGATCCTTAACTATTAGATGGTTATCTATCAAAGATTCTTCATAGAGGGCTTCATACGTTTCATACGAGATCTTAGTAAGAATCACCTCAGACACAACCATTATTATGGTTATTTCTCTGAAATAACCTCTACTTCTTAGTAAATTCTAGAACATTCGAACTAGCGTCATTATCCATTTCCAAATGTCTCATCTCGTCGTAAAGAAATTCATCGGAAGCTTGCTCTTTAGCTGAAAAAATTCAAACAATTTACAAAAGAATATGAAACAATTTTAACATAAAGAAGAGAGAGAGACTTACGGTCATCCAGATTCTCAACAATTAAGTGGTTATCGATCAAAGATTGTGCGTATAGGGCTTCATACGTTTGATAAGAGATCTTAGAAGGAATAACCTCTGAAACAACCATTAGTATGCTTATTTGTCCAAAATAACCTCTACTCCTCATAAAATTACGGAACATCCGAACAACATACGTTCGATTGAATCCCCTAGGTAGCTGAGCATTCTCATAATTCCAGAAAACCCAGATTCTTCTATAATCTCTGACGACCTAAAAAAAATTGTATGCAAATTCAAAATCAAACTCGAAAACTCGGATTAGAAAAGGGAAAAATGTCATAAAAATCATCAGTTTGCCAAAAGTGGTGAAATAAAACACCAACTTTGGGTCTGGTGAATTAAATTCTCAACTTTAGTTGAATTTTCTTTTAAATCATTAACTTTCGTTAACTTTGCCAAATAAGACATGTCGTTAAGTCAACTAACAGACCAATTTAACAGAGTTAGAGTCAACGTTTCTATTTTTTTATTAATTTTTAGAAACGACGTCGTTTTATGTTTAAAAACAAAAAAAAACAAAAATCTGTTCAAAAAAGAACACCAACTGGATTCGAACCCGTGAAGCCTTAACATGTAATATGGATATCTAACTAAGGCCCAGTATTAATGGATCTTTGAGAAATTGTGAGCTTGAAGTCTCTCTTGGGCTTTAACAAACACTTCCAAGAAGAACAAAACATCTT
>Ga0041059_1003480_pt1 | contig 10743 bp, 5 predicted proteins | sample AraColnosormetaG_FD_56232 | JGI IMG/M metagenome (GOLD analysis project Ga0041059, IMG submission 56232) | Arabidopsis roots microbial communities from North Carolina, USA - Col MF nosort | ecosystem: Host-associated > Plants > Roots > Unclassified | place: USA: North Carolina | collected 2013-09-02 | reverse complement strand
TTATTAGTTACAGTTTTTTTTTTTTGGTAATTGAAACATTTTATTTTTGTCAACAACTTTTTATTAAACAGATCGGATGTATATTAATAGTATTATTCTTTTGTTACAAATTTTCTATATCCAAGTTGAGTCCAACATAGATATATTATTACAATTCAAAATGATGATCATGAATTCTGTATAGTTTGTTGTACAGTATTATTATGGTCAAGAATGCTAATTTCTAACAAACAAAAAAAAAAATGACAAGAAAATGAGAATGCTAATTTGGTAGTAATTATTTTGTTATCTCCACTGACGTAACAAAATGAGTAGAGTAGACAATAACCATTTGGTCAGGATTATCTACATGATTAAAACACCAAATTTACTCTTTCATATGTCGTAAAAAATGTATTGTTTGGTTGTTCCTACGTAACCATGATTGATATACTGTATGATATTGATACCCCAAATAAAAACACCCATAATTATATATTGGTAAGAATTTCTTCATTTTGTGTAATCAATCAGTCAAACGAAATCAACAATTCAAACAATACATTTTAACCGCTTAAAATACATAGTATATATATACTGTCATTTTTAACTTTCAAAATTCTTTTACCATGCTACTAATTCTCATATCATAATATTGGCCATGGAACTTTAAACGCTGGCCTTGTTTAGATGGATGCAGGGTTGTTAGTTGTTACAGCATTGGTCAGACTCGGACCCTAATTCGAATTTGACCAACATTTATTTTCTTCACTAAACTTTTAACATATGGACGACCACTAAACAAAAACAAAAAAAACTGTGGATTCGGATGCAATAATTGGGATATATCCACGGGGTCCATTAACGAGTCAATGTGTGATTTGTACACTTTTGCCTTTCAAAATGAAACATCTTTATTGCGAGTTATTATAAAGATAGAAGATGATGAATTGATGACGCAACTCAAACCATCGATGTTTGAATCTAAATCCCTATTTTCTAAACATATACTTCTGCTAACGTATTAATGCATTTTGGAGATAAGTTTATCAAAGAAAGAAAGTTTTTAAACTGACAAAAAATGGCGTCTTATTATAAAACATTGACTAATAAATCATCTTATTATTTTTGGGGTTACATCATCTTCTTAATTTTGGCCAACTGTCAATACAACAACTCTTTCCTTAACTATAAATACATCTTCATCAGAGATTCAACAAATAAACATATTTTTCACTAACTCTCTCTAAGAGATTCAAGATGCCAATCTCAGAGAAATCTTCTGCTACTAATACGAGGTTAGTTGTTAAGAAGCTTTTCGCCAGACAGCTACATGAAGGATTTGGTGCTGTTGTAAGAAGAAGCATCGGAAGGTAACCAACATGAAGGATTTTGTGCTGTTTCATTAGTTCCAAGTGTAGTAATGAAAAAGAGGTTTAATATGTGTGAAATTTTGCAGGTTTGAGTTCAGATACTTCGACCCATTTCTTGTCCTGGATGAATTCTCAGGTGGGTCTTGTCTCTTTTCTTCCTCTGTTTTTGCTCTGTTCTTTTCAATCCAACTTGTCAGATTTTAATGATCTTTAAAAACTGCAGTTTCAGCTCCTGCAGGATTCCCAGATCATCCACACAGAGGTTGGTTTTGTTATCGTTATTTTAAACGCAGTTTACACGTTAAGTTTGCGTTTACACGAGAAAAAACAAATATTTTGAATAATAAATTTCAACTTTCATAAAGATGTTAGTATATACCTTTCATTTGACGTTTATGTTTATAATTACTTAAATTAACATATGTATAATTTTTCTTTAAGATATTTTAAGTCATGGTTTCATTTGGAAGCACATTTAATTTATACACAAACCTAAGTTGCAATGCTAATTAAAAATCAAGGCATTAATCTTCACCTTCTGATAAAAGCAGAATACATATGACCACACTAACCAAAGCTATCACTATATCATGGTTCTTCTTGTTTACTATTTGTTTTTTCTTTTCCAAAATCAGGATTTGAGACAGTCACTTACATGTTAGAGGTATTGATCTCTTCTCATCTTCTTATTCGATTTCTCAAGAATCGCCACGCGTAACTCTTGATGAATATGTATACATAGGGAGAGATTTTGCATGAAGACTGTGAAGGACACAAAGGAGTAATAAGAGAAGGAGGATTACAATGGATGACTGCAGGAAAAGGCATTGTTCATTCTGAAATGCCTTCTTCTAATTCCAATGGCATTACTCACAACAAGGGCTTGCAGCTTTGGATCAATCTCTCCTCAAGACAAAAACTGTAAGCTTCTTCGATAAGAAACATTTGCGGATTAACCAATTGACAATGAGTGGAGTGATCCATGTTATTTTATATACTAGATTAGGTTTCTTCTTACTTGAAAGTCCGTGAATTCTCAGAGTGGAGCCGAGTTATCAAGAGATAGAGAGTAAAGACATAGCAGAAACAGAGAAAGATGGTGTGAGAGTTAGAGTCATAGCAGGAGAATGGAATGGAGTTAAGTCAAAGATCTGCACAAGAACGCCAACAATGTATTTAGACTTCACTCTCTCGCCGGGTTCTCGAATCTCTCAACCCATTCCACTTCACTGGAACGCGTTTGTCTATGTTCTTCAAGGCCATGGTCACTTTGGGGATTCCAAGTTACAACATTCAGCCGCTGCTGCGCACCACTTGCTGGTTCTAGGCCTAGGTGGTGACATGTTAGAGGCTTGGAACGGTTCTGATTCCGGTTTGCCTCTTCGGTTTATCCTTGTGGCTGGTGAGCCTATAGGTGAACCAATGGTTCAGTTTGGTCCTTTTGTTATGAACACACAAGAAGAGATTGATGAGACCATTGACGACTTTGAGAATTTTAGAAATGGGTTTGAAAAAGCTAGACATTGGAAGTCTCAAGCTGCTTCTGCCTTGGGACTGTTCTGAAATCTTTTTGCCTCTAGTTATAATTTTTTGAATACTTCTTTACCTGTTATTGTAATGATCTTTCCAAAATTATTAGAGAAAAATTGGAGTGTGAGATCTCTAATCATTTCTTAGTAAGACTTTATATCAAAATGTAAGACGATACTCTTTATTCATAAAATTGAAGTAAACATTATTTTGGAACATTCAAAGTATTCAGTTCAAGAAAATTTGGTGTTGTTGACTTCAATCTCCAATGCTTCTACAAACTTATCAGCATAACCACTTAACAATCCAGGACTAACTAAAGTCTCTTTCAATTTCTTATGATTCCTCTTCACTAAGTTCCCAATCTCACTATCTATATCCATCACAGATTTAACAGTATCTCTCAAGTCCTCTTTCGAGAACCATCCGGAATCTTCTCTCTGCACTTTCACAGAGACTTCGAGTTCTTCAGTCAACAATCTTGTGATGAGAACTTGATCTGCCAATTGTGGAATAAACACAATCTGACAATCACTAACCAAAGACTCCCACATTGAACCAAAGCCACAATGGTTCACAAAGCAACCTACTGATGGATGAGACAATATCAAAGGTTGTTCCAACCATCCTTCCCAAACGATTCCATGCTTTTTAACCCGTTCTTCGAATCCTTTTGGTAACGCTTCTTGAACCGTTGGTGAGCCTTTTGGCGGCATAACCGATATTAAAAACGGTAGACCCATTAGCTCCATTCCTAAACAGAATTCTTGAAATTGATCCTTCTCGAAAAAGAATTGAGTGCCAAACGCACAAAACACTACCGACCCTGGTTCAAATCCGTTTAACCAGTGATTCCATCGGTCTTCTAGAAATTTACCACTCTTATTTTGCGGTTCAGGGAGCATTGGACCGGTTAAGAGAAGTTTCTTTTGACATTCTTTTTCGATGAAACCGCATAGCTTACCTTCAAGTTCCACGCAGGTCCTTATGGAAACGACGTCACAGTTCTTAAGGCCTTTGGTGATCAGACCGAAAAGCTCATGGGAATTCGCAAAGAGAGAACAGACGTTAGCTTCATGTCCACGTAACGCCACTTTGGATAAAGGATAATCCGGCGGAGGAAACCCTAATTCAGCCCTAGGTGCAAGAACCATAGCTACACAAGCTGCCGATATGATCTGGTAATTGACACTCTTTATTCCAAACTCTTCTGCCATTTCTGGAACCCAATGAACAAAATCGAAAAAGATTAGATCTGGTTTCAAAGCACGGACCTTTGCTTCGATCTGATCGCGTAAGAGATCCATGGCAACGAATATGGGTTTCTTAGTTGAGTTTGGGAGATCCGAGGCTGTCTCGGCGCCAAAAGGGAGACCATCGACAGGAGGGAGAGTAAGAGGCTCAAAGACAATGCTGTCTGGGAACAGATTGAGAGGTTGGAGCTGCTTATGAGCTTTCTTGGGGAGGAAGAAAGTGACCCTATGACCTTTCTCAGCTAGTTTGTTGGCTAAATGAAGATATGGAATCATATGACCAAAACCAAACCATGGATACATAAAAGCATGAAATTTTGATCCCATTTCTTCAAGAGAGCCAAATTGTTGACCCTTTTTTTTTCTTTACTCAAGTTATAGAAGAATGGTTGCTTTTCTTTGTGTAGTTGATATTAAAAGAATGTGTCTTAAATATTAAGTGGGATTATTTAAGCTGTGTTTAGGTGCTAATTGCTTGATTGCATGTGCCACCATGTGTTGAATGTATAAAGCTTGCAAGTTGCAACAACAAATCTTTAAAATATAGATCAGTGTTTTACTGTTAACTTGCATTATAAATTTTACTGTTAACTTGCATTATAAATTTTACTGAAATAATCAAATCTCAATGCTCAAAATCCAATTTTAACAGTTGGAATAGGAAATCCACGTGTAATGATTCTATTAGTTAATGATAAAAGCCCTATGCTTTGGAGTGGGGCATAGTCATGGAGCTACCGGTGAAGTTGAACGGAGATAAAAATATAATCTTTTTGTCTGTCAAGATCTTAAATTGACAATTTGAGAGAGCCTGAGAGTAGTTTTGTTGGGTACCCAGTTGAAGGAAGTGAGAATCAGAAAATGGGGGTTTCGATGTTGGATTCCTCATGGAGTTTCCGATTATCCTCGAAGATGTCTCCTTCACCAACACAAAAACTCGCTAGCTCTTTGACAGAAAGAGATCCAATTTCTCTGAATTTGAGGTTTGATCATTCCATTAGGGCATATTCAGCTCGAGCTCTAAAGTGCAGGTCTGTTAAGTCTGAGGATTTTGTTGAGAGAAGTAGCCCATTTGAGGTAACATACTAAAATCTCTGCTTCGAATCTGAGTTAGAATTTCATTAAATTGGTTCTCATTTCTAGTCTTTGCAATAGAATTTCATGAACAAGTTCATCACAGCAGAAAGAGTTTGACTTTGCTTAGATAGCCAAGTCCTTAGAGAATTAGAAACACAAGAACAAGCGTAAATTCTGATATCTCCTGTTAAAGTCTTGGCCTTTTTTCTTGTTCAATTGAATGAAGAAGTAAACTTCACTTTATCTTTAATCTTCTTTGGAGATTTCGGTTTTTAAGTACTGATAGTTTCCCCTTGAAAGACCATTTCGATAGAGGTTATTCTCAACTTATTCTGTTGAATTCTCATTGTTTGAAAGGTTAAGAAAGAGCTTGAGATTTGCTTCGACCTCGTACATAGGCTCGGGAGAGGCATTGTGTACTTAGGTTCCGCCAGAATCCCACCAAACCATTCACATTATCTGCAAGCACAAGAGTTGAGCAGAGAAGTAAGTAAGACCCTTAACACTCCACAAGAGCTTAGTTTAGATATAGATTTCTCAGAGTTGTGTATTTTATCAGGCAGCAACTCTGTTGGACTGTACTACATGGTCTGGTGCTGGACCAGGGCTTATGGATGCTGTGACTGAAGGTGCTTTGGAAGCTGAGAAACCGGTCGGTGGCATCAAAATAGAAAAAGAAGCCGGTGAATGGACCGCATCGAAGTTTCATCCATATCTCCCTCCTCAGAATTACCATACTTGCAGGTAAACATAGCCACACACCATTGGTTATTACTTACTGTGCTTGCACAAGAATGAGTGATCCCTAAAATGCAAAATCCATGTTAGGTTTTTCTCGGCGAGAAAGCATGGATTAGTAGATGCTGTGATTAGAAACAATGTATCTGAGAAGACGGCGATAATTGCACTTCCAGGTGGCATTGGCACGCTCGATGAGATGTTTGAGATTTTGGCATTGATTCAGCTCGAAAGGATTGGATCTGCATTGCCGGTTCCATTCATTGTGATGAATTATGATGCTTTCTATTCAAAGCTGCTTGAATTCATTGAGACTTGTGAAAACTTGGGAACTGTTTCTAAAGGAGAAGTTTCTGCACTGTGGAAGGTATGCAACAACAACTTTGAAGCTTTGACATACTTAGCTGAATTCTATGACTTGCCTGACGGTTCTGCAAAGCTGGAAACTGAACTTAGAAAAACCACTCCCACTCGTGGATGATGAGTTTCGTAATTTTTAACTGTAAGAGATCATATTTTTGACCATGAGCAACCAATTTGAAGCTACTCATGTGGCACATGTAGCATATAGATTCGTGTGTTTGATACATACACCAATCAGATTTGTTGTTATCACTTTCAATCTTATGTTTCTTCTCTTAGCTTCTCGTGTTATCCTTCTACTTCACTGAACTTATGGTAATGGGAATGTTAAAGCTAGTGAAGACAACAATGACATCGAAGTATGATTATCATATTCATGTGAATGGGGTTTTAAACCAGTTTATAACCAAGCAAGACCAAACAACTTTCTGATACAAGAACCAAACCAAACCAATCAGAATTGTGGTCCATCTTCCTCCTCTAGTGCCAAAAACAAAAAAGTTAAAAAAAAAAGATGCAAGATTAAGATCTTTTTAAAGTAAGTTTCTTTAGAACCTTTAGAGCCGTTGTGGTATAGAAACTGAATACAAACAAAAATAAAAACTTGAGTAAAAGAGAGAGGCGTCTGTAATCCGTAGATCGTGCCTACTTAGAAAAGTCTATTTCACACTGAATATTAAACAATAACGCAATAATTGTTCCTCTTTCACTTTCTACATCCTTTCTTCTTCTTCCTCTTCTCTTCCTTCTCCGTTGCAAAGCTCAAGAAAAACTAAAGGAATCCAAGTGGTAAACCTCAGCGCAAATTTCAAGAAGAAGAAAAGCAGAGAAAAGTTTTCTTCTTTTTGACCTTTCTTCCCCTAAATTAAAGGTTAACAGAGCCTCAATTTCGTCTTTTTCTTATAACGAGAACCCTTTACCATAAAAATCTCAACTTTATCCCTTATTCTTATCTGCAAAATTCGTTCTCGTCCCTTGGATTATGGGTTTTTTTGTTCCTCGAGAAAGTTGATTGCTTTCTTGGAATCCATGCGTGCCCTTTCTCTTTGTTGTTTTAAAGGATGCGTCTGCGTTAGATTGTTTTAGTAACTTTGTGAATTGATTAAGCACTTCTTCACCATAATCAAGTTTATAGCTTTTGCTTCTGATCAGGTAAAAATACCAAAATTTTAGGAGTTCTTGAGCTTTGTTTTTAATGGCAATATTTGATTGCAGCATCTTAAAGTTCTATAATTTGCCAGAGATCTGATTTGATTCGCTTAGTAATTTCTGTTTCTTGAGTTAGAGTTAGTGTCTCTTTGTTTGTTATCTGTAGAATTTGAACCAAACTCTAAAAGGTTTGTCTTTATTTTATTTGTATTATGGATGATTCCAAGTAAGAGCTGCTGTCTTTTTTTGTTTGCAGATCCTGTTATGGAATCTCCACATTCTGAGGCATCAATCGTGAATGGTAGTATCCATTTGAATGGCAGTGGTGAAACCAAAACAAAGAATATAGTCATGTCGTCTGATTCAGACAGTTTCATCGGTGTGCTTGAGGTTTTTGTTCACCAAGCTAGGGACATCCACAACATCTGTATCTATCATAAGCAAGATGTGTATGCTAAGCTTTGTCTCACAAATGATCCCGAAAACTCCTTGTCCACAAAGATCATCAATGGTGGAGGGCAAAACCCTGTCTTCGACGATACCCTTCAGTTCGACGTTAAGAACCTGGATTGTTCGCTTAAGTGTGAGATATTTATGATGAGCCGCGTGAAGAATTATCTTGAGGATCAGTTACTTGGATTCTCTCTTGTACCTTTGTCTGAAGTGATTGTGAGGAATGGGAAATTGGAGAAAGAGTTCTCCCTTTCTTCAACCGATTTGTATCACTCTCCTGCAGGTTTTGTCGAGTTGTCTCTCTCGTACGCAGGAGATTCGCCTGACGTGATGCATATTCCTGCGGTTCCAACTGCGGATGAGACCGAGTTGGCTCCTATCGAGTTTGATGAGAGTGAGTTTTTGGATCCAAAGATTGTCTGTGAAAACAATCAAATGGTGTCTAAGTACTTCTCCACTACGTGTTCTGATTCTGATGATTTTGCAAGCTCTGAAACTGGCTTTGTGGAAGTAAACAGCATCCTGTCTGCAGTTGTTGAAACTGCTGTTGACGAAGCAGCACCGGCCAATTCTGTCTCAACAAATGGAATCTCATCTCCATCAACTGCAGTTAGCTCTGGCTCCTCGGGAACTCATGATGTTTCAAAGCAATCTAGTGAAGGAAACAACTCAGATTCAGAACAAGAAGCGAAGAAGCCAACAGATATCATCAAGAGTGGTGATTTAGATAAGACTGATGAAGAAGCAGTTGTGAAACCGGTTCTGACAGTGAACATTGAACCAGAGCAAAAGGTAGTGCAACAAGATATTGTTGACATGTACACAAAAAGCTTGCAGCAATTCACTGAGTCACTGGCTAAGATGAAACTTCCTTTGGACATCGATAGCCCAACCCAATCAGAGAACTCAAGCTCCTCCCAGCAGACGCCAAAGAGTGCTAGCTCCCGTGTTTTCTACGGGAGTAGAGCCTTCTTCTGAAGCTCAGAAATCATCTCAAGTTTGGCATCAGAAGTAGCGAGCATGTAGTGAAAGTGTAATAAGTTAAAAGTAGACACTATCTAAAATGTGTAACTATCTTCCTTTGAAGCCTTTAGCTTTTCTTGTTATCTGCAACTTTTCCAATTTAGTACTAAAGTTTCATAATCTCTTCCCTTCTCATATAACAGATAGACATAAAGACAAGAAGTTTGTGTTTGAAGAAGAAAACAATACAAAGACATAAAGACAACAAGTTTGTGTTTGAAGAAGAAAACAATACAAAGACAGCAAGTTCCATTACCAGTTGCAGAGATATATGTCTTCAACATCAACAGGATATATCAAATTCAACCATCATGTAAGGATCTCTAGATTGACGGTAGCTAGATGGTTAATTCGAAAATACCCAAATCTAGTTCCATTATCAGTTTGAGACATATGTCTGCAACTTCAACAAGACATATCATACTCCTCCATCATCAACTAAGGATCAAAGCTAGCTGGGTTGATTCGAGCAACAGGAATGCATTTAAGTGGATGAGCCATGGTCAGCGTCATTTCTCCAGTCTCTTCCATGTTAACCTTATCTCCATTGATTCTCCAATCAAAACCCTGCACCATTGTTCCAATGGCTACTCCCATGAAGATATAACCCAAGTTTTTTCCGAGACATCCTCTTCTTCCACTCCCGAAAGGAATGAAGTTCAAGGCTAGCTGTGCTTTCTCATCTTCTTTCCCTTTTAAAGGAGAAGTCATGAACCTCTCGGGCTGAAATTCTTCTGGATATTCCCATGAATCCGGATCTCTCAGCACCGCATAAGCGTTTACCATCATTGTTGTGTTCTGCCCTATGTAATACCCTCCGATCTTGCATCCTTCTGTTGCATTCCTCACCAAGATTGGCGTATGCGGGTGTAGTCTTAGCCCTTCTTTCATCACAGCCTGTAAATACGGCAGGTTGGGGAGATCTGTTTCTTGAATCAGTCTCCTAACCCCAACAACAGATTCTATCTCTTTTCTCAACTTTTCAAGAATCTCGGGATGGTTAATGAGTTCTGCCAATATCCACTGTATTGTTTGTGCTGAAGTATCAGTGCCTGCAAGGAAAATCTCCTACAACCACATGCACAATATAAAGACTTTGATGTGACAGACATTAAAGATATATATCACTGGAAGAAACTCAAGACATTACCACAAAAAGTGCTTTGATTTGGTTCCTGGAAATCTTAAACTCGGCGTTGTCATCTGCACAAACTTCCAATAGAACATCCATCATGTCTCTATCCTCTCCATTGTTGGGATTTTCTTCGTGTTCCTTAATAATTTTCTCCAGCAATTCATCGTACCTCTGCGAGACCTCCATGATTTCCTTCCCAAACAAAGAGATCCCGACCAGCTTGGAAAATTGACCAACAATGCTAGCTATGAGGAACTTCTTCGTCAAACTAAGTGATTTGGTCACCAAACCCCTGACTTGCTCTGCTTCACCGTTCTCCTCTGAACAGCTCCTCCCCATTGTCATCCTGCAAATGCTGTTGTTCGTTAGCTTCATCATCTCTTTACCAACGTCAACAGTCTCATTCTTTGCCGCCTTATCAAACAACATAGCACGGAAAGTTTGGAGTTCTTTCCCACGGAGGAGCCGTGTCTGCTCGAGGGAATGAGACCCGAGAAGTTTTTTGACTAAGAGCTTCTTCATGAATCTCCAGTAATCTCCATAAGGAACTGAGACAAAGCCAAAAGATCCAAAAAGTAATGATTTTTCCATTATAGGAGTCTGCCCGCTATCACGGCTAGCAAAGTTCAGGTCTTGGATCCTCAAAACTTCGTTGGCCATGGAGCCCGAC
>Ga0041059_1003479_pt1 | contig 10749 bp, 8 predicted proteins | sample AraColnosormetaG_FD_56232 | JGI IMG/M metagenome (GOLD analysis project Ga0041059, IMG submission 56232) | Arabidopsis roots microbial communities from North Carolina, USA - Col MF nosort | ecosystem: Host-associated > Plants > Roots > Unclassified | place: USA: North Carolina | collected 2013-09-02 | reverse complement strand
TTTCATCTCTCTCTCTCTCTCTCTCTCTCTCTCTCTCTCTCTCTCTCTCTCTCTCTCTCACTGGTGTCTGTCTCACTAACTTCTTTCAATGGCGAACCCTAATTCTGTCGATTCGTCGCTCTGGTGGGATCCGTTTGACTCTCTTCTCACCGACCTCGAGAATGCATCTCTCTCCGATGACCTTCCTCAACCCATCGTAATATCTTTCTTCCTCTTCCTCTTCATATACGTATGCGATTTGGGTGTTTTCGTGGGGGATACTGGTGCTATTTTGGTCTGCTCTTTCAATTTCAGGCGAAGAAGTTGGAGGAGAATCACGCGTGGTTCGTTGGAACTCTGTCGATGTTCAAGCCACCGAGTGAGAAATCAAAAGAAGCTTTGAATTCGGATCTAGTCAAAATTAAGGAGCACCAGTTGGTGATAAAGCCCCAATTGAAAGATAAAGCGCTTCGAATCAGCTCTCATCTGGTTAGCTTCTTTTCCACTCTTCAATTTTCAATTGAACTCGAAAGAAAACTTTATCATCTATTTCAAAATAGTCTTCAATCAAGCATGTAGGCTTCATATATATGCTGTATTAGTGAAAATGATTATATAAGTAGAATGGATGTGGATTTCTGAATTTGTTTTCTGAAAATGATTATATAAGTAGAATGGATGTGGAGAAAAAAACTGACATGGTTCTGAATTTTTTTTCTGAATTTTTGAAATCTTGGCCAGAATCTAGATGAAATCCAATCATACATCCTCGTGGAAAGATCTATGGAGCAGGAATATGGAACAACTGACTCGGTAGCTCAAGAACTAACTCAAGAATTCATTGACATGGTTAGTAGCTTACGTGTCTCAGCTTCTTTTTGGAATTTTCAGTCTTCATTCTTGCATATAAATCAATGTTTTGTTGTATGGGTAGAATCTTGTGAAGGTGATGATCTATGAGTTAGAATTCACAAGTTTTTTTAAATATATTTGTTTCCTGTTTTTTGGTTAGAAGATTTCTTTTGAATATTCCGATTGTTGTTCATGATATAAATTCTTAGAAAGAACTCAAGAAATACTCTTTCAGTATGCTATCATTCTTTTTCTGTAATTTGTTACTTATGTATTATGGAGCTTTTCGCTATCATGGCCATATCAATAACATAAAAGGACCAGCTTTATCTACTTTTGATTCTCTATAGTAAGTTCTATAGCTCATTATAGTGTAAGCTCTGTAGCTCCTGTCCTACGTATATATTTGCCAATGACTTTATTATGTAAGCAGTTTTCAACCCTTTTCTCTTCAGCTTTCTTGCTAACACTTTTGCTGTCCTTCTATTCTAATGTTATTCTTGAAGATACTGCTTCAGTATTACATACAGCGCCAGTGCCTACTAAAGTGTACAAAGCGTATTCTCATACATGCATGTAAGTCGTTATTTTGTTGTTCCCTATTTTCCTAGTCTCTTCTAGTTTCTGATGTCTTAACAAATAGTTGCTGTTAATGAAAACAAAAGCTTATTTTCCGATGGTGGGGTTACGCTTCTAAAATTCCACCCACACTTTTGTCCATTTTTGTCTCGTTTTTCAACTGATTGTAGAATTTGTTCAGTATATGCGCCAAGAGAGGAAAGTTCAATTAAGGAAGAAGCTGTAAAGCTGATCTCAGATGGGCTTGAAAGACGACAATCATCCGTTCTTGAGGACCTTTTGTCCTCTTGTTTTCCAAAGAATATGGTATGTGCTCTGAGTTCTAGCCCTTCTTAACATCTCATTTGATCTTATTCTATGTAGGATCTTAAATTATACTGATGTTAAGGCACTGAGGAGGAGACACTAAGTTTCGGTCCAAATTTGATTTTCTCTAGTTTTGTTTTTGATAGGATGTCAATCTATTCACTTTGTGGGCGGAGGAGACGCTAATTGAAGATAATTTGATTTTGGATATTCTTTTCCTTATTTACAATGAATCATATTGCTCTTGTAATGGAGAAAGATGGAGAAAACTGTGTTCTTTCTACAAGGTATCTCGAGTCACTAGCCACATGCCTGAGACTGGTTCCGTTTTTTCTGTAACCAACCTTATTTACTTATAAGTGCTGTGTTGCAGGGGATTCTTTCAGGTTCATATAATTTTAGCAAGCTGGCTGTGTCAGTTGAAGCACAACATTCTGCATGTCGTGTTCAAATTCAGTTGCTGATGATTCTTATAGAAACATTGGATATGGAGAATCTGTTACAAATGGTTCACGACGGAGTACCTTTCAGGTTTGTTTAACTAATTAGCGAGGACACTGCACAAATAGTCTCAAACTTTCTTCAAATAGGATACAAAACCAGCAATTTGTCTTATCCTACTTTCTCCTGAATATCTGTCGATGTTGTCTAAAGGTTCTATATTTCTTATAAGGTCTGGCACTTGTGTCTTTTCCATTGTTGACGTTCAAGAGATGGATGCAACAATTTCAAGCCTTAACACTTCTGAAGTAAACGAAGCAGGACCTCTCGTCCTGGCATGGGCAGTATTCCTGTGTCTTATTTCATCTCTTCCTGGGAAGGAGGAAAGTCCTTTCCTGATGGTATGAAAGTGAGAATACTTCCATTACCTAGTCAGAGGACACATTGTTCATATATATGTATTTACTCTTACTTGATTACCAGGATATTGATCACGTGAGCTATGTTCATCAAGCCTTTGAGGCAGCATCCTTGAGCTATTTCCTTGAAATCCTTCAAAGTAATCTATTGAATGATTTCGATGTAAGTTACGAGATTAAAATTCTAGATACCGTGCTTAACTTTGTCTGTTTTCTTGAGATTGGCACTTATTTTTCTATCAAATAATGGTGTGAGATCTATTTCACCAATCCTCTGCAAATTTTATTCATGGTATCCTTCCCTATGCTGATTCTATCATTACTTTTCACTTTCCCAGGGACCAATTTCTGGTCATCGTAGTGTCGTGAGGACTTTTATTTCAGCATTTATTGCATCTTATGAGATCAATCTTCAGGTAAAACTCTATTATCTAGAGATGATAAATTATATAATTATGAAGTGTTTAAAAGTCTTAGTCATCTTTACATTTTTGGTAGCTGGAAGATGGCACCCTCGAGTTGATACTGGACATCCTCTCTAAGGTTTATCAAGGAGAGGTAAAAATCATATATGCATGTTGTCCCTAGCTTTTTCCTCTATGTTAGACATCCATAAATGCTCATTGTGTGCTTAATTATTCAGGAGTCCCTCTGTTGTCAGTTTTGGGATCGAAAAAGTTTTGTTGATGGCCCTATCCGGTGTCTCCTCTTTGATCTGGAGAGTGAATTTCCATTCAGAAGTGCTGAATTCATTCGCCTCTTGTCGTCCCTGAGTGAAGGAAGTTGGCCTGCTGAATGTGTGTAAGTATGAACTGGACAATATACTATCTGCGTTTATGTACTTTTATATGGAACTTTTCTATGTAGACGAGAGCAATGTTTTGCATTCATCAATCTAAGCTTCTTTTCTTGTCTCAGTACAGAATTTCTTATTTACTGGTTTCAAACCATCACCCTCCTGCAATCTGCTGTTCTTTTTTTTTGTGCAGATACAACTTTCTGGATAAATCAGTCGGGGTATCAACCTTATTTGATATTACTAGTGACTCTCCAGCGGATGATGCCTCTCAACTTGTTGAAACTTCCCGGCCGTTGCATATTCCAGGTCTCGAAGGTTTAGTTATTCCCAGTAATACTCGTGGGCGAATTCTGAGAGTAATCAGTGAAAATACTGTCCTTGTACGGTGGGAGGTAAGTGATCTCATCATTCTTTGAAAACCTTATTCATAGACTCCTCCAATGTTATATTTTTTATGGTCTTACTGATTCATGAAATACATTTTCCTTTCCAAGTATTCGCTATCCGGCATAATTGTGTTGATCATCCGTTTGGCCAATAAACTCTACATTGGTAACAATCGTGAAGCTTTTGTGACTCTGGAGCTACTTCGTCGGATGGTGACATTTAACAAGGTAACTGCATTGCTCCATTTTCATTTTTATCCAGGTTATGAAGTAGGGATTGCTTTAGTATTTGTACACCATGAAGTAGTCTATGGCTTTTCTGCCTTTGAATCAATTCTTCTCTGACCGTTCTCAAAATTTGAATGAAGGCTATGCATCCGTATTTTTACTTCTCTGACCAGGTTCTGTAATTTGATTTCAGGCCGTATGTTTCTCCTTACTGAATATCAGCCACTTCTTTTATGTTCAAGAATCTTATGTGAATGGGAAGATGGAAAGTGATGTGAGGTGAAGTATTTGCATTTTTATTTCTTTCTTACATGCTCTCTTCCGGAGTACTTGAACAGGGATTTTTTTGTTCCAGGGTGGTTGATATAATTTGTAATTCAGTCAGAAGCCTGACTTTTGACTCTGGCGGTGCCGCTGTGATGGCAATGGCTATTGATATCTTAGCTAAACTACTGCGATGGTAATTTTTGTTGTAATGCTTATTCTTTTGCTGTCTTGGTTATCAATTTTTTCTTCAGTATTTCTTTTCTAGCAAATGCGTGTCATAATATTACATGTCATGTGCAATGTCTTGTTATATGGTATAGTTTGGAATTCGGTATCACTTCTCTCTGGAACATTGATAGCTAATTTTATTTTACTCTTTGAGCAGTTCCCCGTCAAGTGTTGCTCCCATGGTCTTAAAGTCAAATATATTTGACATGACTTCATGTTCAGACGTCCCTGACAGTGGCTATAATATTTCATTGAGGTTGGCTCTTTTTTAAGTTTGTTCATTTTCAAATATATCCTACCCATAATTATATAATATACTCATTGAAGTTTACCACGCCTAGAAGATTTTAGTTTTTCTTCTTATTTAGAATCATCGGTTATCCATAAGGAAGTAATCTCTAACACATTGCCAACACTTGATATGCTTCTCCCAAAAAGACAAACTCTCACAAGAATGCTTCGTAGATCATCGACAAATCCTATTAATTACTAGGAACCATTCTATTGTTTGTAATGAGGCACATTGTCGAAAGTACTGTTTTAGTGTTTTCTTAGCTTTTATTTTGAGGAATATCTCTTTTTAGTAACAAGGCTTTAACAAGGCTTCTTAAAATTCTCATTTATTTTACTTCATCGTTTTGTGCATTCTCTGGCTGCATCTGACCTTTTTTTTACTCTTTCCGCTGTTTTTTTTTTAAAAAGCGGTTCTTGGTCTCTCTCTGGGAAACTTGCAAAGATGATCTTGATTGACTGCGAGAAGAATGATACCAGCTGCCCATTGGTCATATCAGGCAAGTCTGCGGCAGAATTCTGTTTAGTGCGAAATCTAAATCAACTGTGGGCTCACAGTTCTTGGATATGTCTTGACTCTCTATATATTGTATAATGTGATTTGTTTTATCCCTTGCAGTTCTGGAATTTACCATGCAACTTGTGGAGGGGGGACTAGAGAATGATGTAGTTTTTGCTCTAGTTGTTTTCTCGTTGCAGTATATTCTTGCTAGCCATGAGTATTGGAAATACAATCATGGAAATATGCGTTGGAAAGTGACACTAAAAGTATGTCTTAATTATTAGCTATACCTTTTTCTGTTCGAAAATATGCGTTGGATGTGTCTTGCTTTTTTTTAATATGTCTTTTTTGTTCTTTTCCTCCGTTCCTGCAGGTCATCGAGTTGATGAAAACGTGTCTCAGATTCAGTAAATTCTCCACAAAGCTGAGGGATGTTCTCCTTGATATTTTACTGAACGATGCCTCTGTTCACAGTGCTCTTTTCAGAATAATTTGTACGACTACGCAAAATTTAGAGGTTTGTATATATACTGGAATAGTTCTTCTACTTTCCTATGGGTCTGATGTGCTTTAATTGATTTACTGATATGTTTCATTGTAAAAGAACCTTTGTTCGAGCCGTTTTATTGAACCAGCAGAGATTGAAGGATGGCAACTTGCTATAGTCTCTGTTTTGGATGTTTTGAACGTCATACTCTCCCAATTTTCTGAGGTAAAAGCGTTGTCTTACCTCTGACCTTCTTGAAAGCTTTTGCAAGTACATGATACATCACAATGATCACTATTTCCCATTGAATTGTTTTTCAAAATAATTGATTAATCTCTTAAATTTTGCATACAAAATGCAAACACACATCGAATATTGCTTTGGCTAGCGATTTTTTGAACACTTTTTTCTCTCACTTAAATATGTGGGTGGTCATACACGATTTCCTTCCAGGCATTCTGGAATTTGATAGTTTGCTATAAGTTGTTGCAGAGTACACATTCTGGTCTTCCTGTGTTTCATCAAGCCATGCTGTCATCTACAACAAAACCAATCTCAGTTGTTGCAGCTATCACATCACTGATTTCTTACTTCCGCAATCCTGTATGGACTTTCATCCAAATTCGTAGAAGTTGATGCTTTGACCAATCACATGTCTAAAAATCAAATATTTCCTGCAGACTATACAGGTTTGTGCTGCTCAAGTGCTGTCAAAGTTATTTGCCTTGGCAGAATCATCACAACTCTATATAATAAGCAATGCAGGCTTTGGTCTAGACAATAAACAGGTTAGTATGATATCTTTCTTATCCGTTATCTATTATGTTCATGTAGTATATTCTGCTGTCTATATGTAAGGATCAATGATAGTTTTCTATTTAGATTACAGATTTAAGAAATTCGGTTACCCAGATCGTACTTGATCTATCGGGACAAAATGAGCATCTAGTCGTTGCCACCTTGAAACTACTAACTGTTGCGGCAAGATTTCAGGTTGCTTCCCATTCTTTGATTTTCTTGTCACAGGCTTTCAGGGTTATTTAAATTGCTTTTTGTGCTACGCAATTTTTCTTCTTGAAATCATTTAGATTCTCCAGTTTCATCATACTGAAAAGTTGTTTCATTATTATCTTTTTTCTTCAGCCTGCTCTTTTAGTGGCCATATTTGATTCAGACGAAGACTCAGATTCTAGCAACGTAAAACAGTCGCGCAAAGATGCCTCCTCAATTCCTGACTGGGCTTGTAAATCTCGCTTACTGCACACTATCCTGCAATATGTAGAGAGAGCAACCGATTTTGTCGATAGGTACTTCGAAGGCTAATTTTGTTTCGATCTGTCTTCTAATTACACTGAATTTCTGTATGAGATCTTCTAGATGGCCTGTAATATTTACGTGATGGTTTCATCTTTTCCAGACACACAGATATATTACTGGGTTTACTTGATTTCCTGAAAACCCTTTGGCAAGAGGCTGGCCAATACGCAAATATGCTGGAACCGTTTAAGGCGTCAAAAAAGTTGTGGCAGGAATTTTCCGACATTATATCACAGGCTTCTAAGATAAAAGATTCGACGGTTGGAAGTTTAGGCAAGGAAGAAATCTCGAAATTGTTAGTGAAATATCAGTGTCAGGCTTCTGTTTTGGAAATTATGGCTTGCAACATGTTTTTGTACAAGAAGTTGCTGTTTGCGGAGTCACTTAAAAAGCCATGTGTGGAGACTAAAAAGACAGCAAGTAATGGAGTATCTCCACCCAAATTAACTTGGACAGCTGATTCAGATCCCAAGGATATCTTTTCAAAATGGTGTGACATATCTGTTTTGGATGGCATTATCCAGTCAGTTTCTTCCTTAGATGGTGAAAGTGAAATAAACTTCCAAGCAAAGGCACGTATTTCTTTGAACTGGACTTCTTATTGAACTATGTTCATTGAGATTTATGTGGCGTTCATTTGTAGTACTTATAAAGCACAATCAGTAGAGTTTCACCACGCTTTACACCTTTTGCTTAGGTGCCTCCATATTTCAGAAATAGTAATTAGAAGTTTTAAATGTTTCTCATTTTCTGCATTGATAGGTTGCTGCCGTTTTACTTATTGTGCATTTGATTGTGAAACTGGAAACATCTGGCGCAGGAGCATTGTCTATGGTTTTAGTTGAGAAGATCAAACTCATATCAGAAACTGTAAGTTCCTCTCTTTTGGATCGATCTATATCTTTGGTCTTTTCAATACACCTTTCAAGGCCTTGTCATATCTGAATCTGTTGCTTGTTTAACAATATGCTGACAGCTTTGTGCTCAACCTGCTTTTTCTGAGTTGTTGGCGCAATATTCAAAACTTGGTTATAGGTAAGACCATTATTTCTTACATTTTTGCTTTTCCAGCATTTCTTTGCTAATTTTCAAATTCAGTAGCACATTTATCTTTCTTAAATCTACAGTCGGCAGTGCTTCTCCTTAATCTTTAATTATTCGTTCTCATGTTATTCAAAAGGTTTACCACTGTTTCACATTTTGCTTACAATCTATTGGGTTCTATTTCTAGTGGAGGAAAGGAGTTGATGCCTATGATTTTCAGCGATCTATACTGTCATCTTCAAGGAAAACTTGAGGGTCGTGATATCCCAACTGGTCCTTTCAAAGAGCTTTTCCAGTTTCTAGTGGAGACGAGCTTTTGGGAGAAATATAAACAGAAAACTAATAAGGATGTAAATATGGCTTTGGGGGACTGTTTGTTTGACACTCAGCAAATACAGACTGAATTAGGTATTGATATTTGGGATTTCTCTGAGTGGAAGACATCTAAAACAACGGCAGAGGAAATGTTGAACTACATGCAGAGAGCAAACTCGATGGTTTTACTCTCAACTTCGCAGCTCTCTGTTTTGCATGCATTGATTTCCGTCTTGATACTTTATGAGGATAATGTAAGTTTCTCTGTTTTAATTAGCTTTTCTGAGTTTATCCCATCATAATACATTTATGGGCTAGATTGTTTTTCCTCATTTAACGTTTTAGCTAATAGCTGACTCAAACATACTAGACTATTGGAGTACATAGGCCGGTTTAGATTAATTCTATTTGTTCGGTTTAGTATTGGTTAGATCTTATACCACACTTGTATATAACAGAGTAATTGTACAGTGTAATCATTAAGATGAATGAGAAAGTTCTAATGATTACACTGTACAATTACTCTGTTATATACAAGTGTGGTATAAGATCTAACCAATACTAAACCGAACAAATAGAATTAATCTAAACTGGCCTATGTACTCCAATATAGACGGTAGAAATGTTGTATGTCCCACTTTTGGGATCTTAATTTAAGATTTCGGTACATCTAAATGCTACACCTTATGTGCAGTCTCTTGAAGAAAGTGCAGCTGCGGAAAGGAAAATCCCTTCTCGAGTCACTCTTTTAAGCATTGATAAAGTATGCCGAAAATTTTGCACCACGGTTGATTCACTTGCCTCTCTCTGGGATGCACCCAAGATTGTGTTTGATATTCTTACAGCACAGGCAGACTTGCTATCCCGCCTATTGAAATCCGCAAAGAAAAATCTTTCATTATCTGTATGTGCACTTGTCCTGAGAAATGTTGGGCCTGGCCTCAAGATCCTTGGTAGTTTGAGGCATTCAAATGCTATATTGAAGAAGACGATAAACCTCCTGCTTGAGGTGCTGCTCCTGGTTGTGGGTTTTGGTTCAGACAACTCAAACTCGAGTGGGATGGGACATATGGTGCTAGCCAAAGATTTTGCAGAAATATCTGATGCTACAATTGGATTATTACCCCTTCTCTGCAACTTCATGGGGAATCCCGAGTACTTGACTCTCTGCCTGACCACAGTAGACTTGATTCTCAGGAATTTTTTGACGCCAGAGACATGGTTCCCTATTATACAGAGTCAACTCCGCTTGCAGCATGTTATTCTACAGCTTCAGGATAAGAAATCCACAACATCCGTTTCAGCAATACTAAAATTTTTCTTAACTATTGCTCAAGTTCATGGCGGTGCTCAGATGCTTCTAAATTCTGGATTTTTCTCGACTTTAAGAGCTTTGTTAATGGAGTTTCCGGATGGAATGTCTACTTTGGTATCTGACAATGAAAAGGGCTCGCTGCTAGAAAAGACAGAAAAAACTCAGCATATCTGGGGAATCGGTTTGGCTGTGGTTACTGCCATGGTTCATTCTCTAGGATCTGTTTCTGCAGGGGCTGATATTGTGGAGAGTGTCATATCTTACTTTTTCTTGGAGAAAGGTTACATGATCTCATACTATCTCGCTGCACCAGATTTCCCTTCTGATGATCGTGACAAAGTGAGGCTACGAAGTCAACGGACGTGGACTTCCCTTGCTTATCTGAGAGTAACCGAGCATACTCTCCTTCTGCTGTGTGCATTAGCTAGCCATTGGAGATCATGGGTTAAAATTATGAAGGATATGGATTCTCCATTAAGAGAAATGACAATACATCTCTTGGCCTTTATCAGCAAAGGCGCTCAACGGCTTAGAGAGTCTCAGAGCCACATATCTCATCTGTTATGCCCTCCAGTAGCGAAAGAAGAGTTTGATTCCTGCAAAAGACCGTCTTTCATCAATACCAAACACGGATGGTTTTCGCTAGCACCTTTAGTTTGTGTTGGGAAACCCAAGATCACTGCAGTATCTATCTCGACTGCTCTAGTTGTTAGGGGAGACACAACAGAACATCCTGGGTCTGTTCCTCAATCGCAATTTTCAGACTCAGTTGCGATACAGATATATAGAGTGGCTTCTCTATTGTTGAAATTTCTGTGCTTACAAGCAGAGGGTGTTGTTACGAGGGCAGAGGAAGTGGGATATGTCGATATTGCTCATTTCCCTGAGCTTCCAGAGCCGGAGATTTTACATGGTCTACAGGTACGTTAATTCGAGACCAAGAACGGTTACTGGTTTCTATTTTTTTTTTTTTTTTTTTTTTTTTTTTTTTTTT
>Ga0041059_1003478_pt1 | contig 10749 bp, 6 predicted proteins | sample AraColnosormetaG_FD_56232 | JGI IMG/M metagenome (GOLD analysis project Ga0041059, IMG submission 56232) | Arabidopsis roots microbial communities from North Carolina, USA - Col MF nosort | ecosystem: Host-associated > Plants > Roots > Unclassified | place: USA: North Carolina | collected 2013-09-02 | reverse complement strand
GTATATCTCTTATTATGTTAATCTTCTTTTATTCTAGGTTGTTTGTATCTAGGGTTTCTTATATATACTCTATTAACTATCAATGAGAACGACGATATTGCCTTTGAGTTCATGTAGTTTACTTAACTTTTGACGTAACGCAACTTCGGAAAGATCTAAGGATGAAATTGTTCATAAAATAAGATCATCTCCCTCCGCTTTTCTCTTGAAGGTTCTCTCTGTCCCTTTTTGTTTCTAATGGTTAATTTAATCACTAATATGTATGTTTTAATGGTATGATCACTAATTAATCTGTATTTCTATATATGTTGTAGTCTCTAGTGTCTTGCGTTTTTGATATGGCGATGGTGAAAAACTCCTATGTATTATTCGCTCGTTTATGCGTAGAGCTTCCCCCTCTTCCATCAGATGAATCTCACGGCGAAATTACAACTGTAGAGAGACAGTTTTTGCGTAATTGTCAAATGGAGCTTGAAAACTTGTCCCTCAAAACAGAGCTACCACTTGTTTATGTTGATGAATCAAAATATTGGAGATTCATCAAAACTGTTAGGGTTTTGGCTGAGGTTTTTAACAATATGAAGACTACTCGAACAACACGGAAAAGTATCATTCAGGTTTGCCTTGTCCTGCCTTTTTTTTCTTCCACTCTTGGACTAACTGTAAAGGGTTTAATGAAGAGCATAGTACTAATTGTAATGTAGGTGCTTATGAATCCCATCTTACCATCTGAGAGAAGCACCGATGCAATGAATTTATTTCTGTCCACCATTGAAAAACTAGCTGACTTGCAGTTTTCTGATGAAGATTTCAATCAGCTTTTTGTAAGTTCTCGGGTAACACAACCATCCAAAGACATGATTGATATCATCTAAACACAATCGTGTTGGTATGCATATATATTAATATATTTATGTCTCTAATGGCAGCTTGATTTACAGTTGGAGAATAAGTACAATGACAAAGTCGAAGTGAAGCTTAGGAAAGAAGCAGAAGATGCACTTGCTAGAAAAATTAAGGAAGTAGTAGATTTGACGGAACGGTTACTTCAAGTCGAAGCCTTGGAGCACAAACATAAAGCAAAGTTGCAGCTTAGGACAGAAACTGAAACCGCGGTAGCCATAGAACGTGATTATATGCGTTGGAAGGCTGAAATTTTCGAGAGCGAATTCAACAATCAATTGGTACTCAGGAGAGAATCAGAAATTGCACTTGATAAAGAAAGGAAAGAGCTGGAGGGTATTAAAAATCTGCTTGAAACTTGTTTCACAGGACAAAAGAACCTGAAATCGCAGGTGATAACATGGAAAGACAAGTACGACCAAGGGTCAAGTATTAGGAAAGAAAAAGAGGTTGCTCTTTCTACTAAGAAACTAGAACTCGAGATTTTCAAACAGCTAGCCGGATCGTACAAACAAGATGCAGATGCGATGCGACAAGAGAGAGACAATGCTCTCAAAACAGTACAAGAGATAGTGGACGAGCAACAACCTCCACCATCATTTATCTGCCCTATCACACAGGCGAGACCATATAAACTCCACAATAAGATAACTTGCATTACACTCAAAAAATCGTGTAGAGTTTTTAACATGTTAATGTGGTTTATATTTGTTACAGGATGTCATGAAAAATCCACACATGGCTGCTGATGGATTCACATACGAATTAGAAGCTATTCAAAAATGGATTAACACAGGTCACAGGACGTCGCCGATGACTAATCTCAAACTTTCACATTTCAGCTTTTTCCCTAACCGAGCTCTCCGCTCTGCAATTGAGGAGTTGGGACGTTGATTCTTCTTGTTTTTCAAACCGGTTTACTCAAGTTGATATTGGGCCGATAATGGACCCATGAAACTATTTGTGAGCCTTACTTTTTTTTTTCTTTTTTTTATGAGCCTTATTTTAAATTTGTGATCCATTGTACGTGGCTTAATCCGGACCTTGTTTTCTTTGATAAAATATCCGAAAATAGAAACAAAGCCATTTTTTCTCAGAACGATAAAGAAGACAAGTGTGCTTTTGTAGGCACACCTAAAACGCCATGAAAAGCCAAACATACGAAAGACCAAGAAATATTAAAGAAATTAATATGTTCCCACTTTTTTCGCTAGCTATGAAAAAAAAAAGAATCACGTGACAATCGGACAATGTGACGTAACACAACTCTTTGAGATCTCTTTTATTCAGAGAGATAGTCTGATATTTTTCAACGAGTAATGGAATAGTTTTCTTCAGCTAGCAAGAAATTATTATTTGCTTTTGTTGGTCCATTTAAACTCCAATCTATCTTTAGATGGAAACAAGGCATGCTTAAAAAGCCAAAACTCTAATCACTGACCTAAGCCCTAGGTCTCCTATATTTTATCTTCTCAAACTTTTATTTACTGTTGGTAATTAGCATTGAATACTATTTCTTTTACAAAATTTGAAAGCGATCTAGCTAGAGAGAGAGGAGAATAATAAATATTGAGAGAGAGAGAGAGAGACAAAAGTGAGAGAGGAACAAGAACAAGAAAGTACGTAGATGTACAGAGGGAGATAAGAAGAGGACAAGACAATGGCCTGCAGATTTTTTTTACACATCGGTCAATAATAAACTTGCAATATTTGGCTCTATATATCGTTGCAACTTGTTTACACCAAAACTTATAGATACACGCATTTTAAACACTTTATATTCACCTATAAGACAAACTTTTTCTTCTTTGTTTTTTCAAAAAAATATTGTTTGTTTGTTCTCTTTCTTACCCCTTTCTATTAGAAACATTCAATTATTACTATTCAAATCTTTCATCTGGTTCTTTGTAACAAACAGCTAAGAACCCAGCTCAAGCTGTCCTATCTTCTCTGTCTATGTTCCGTAGCACAAATATTTCATCCACTCAAAATAGCTTTTATATATATTTACAAATACCATTCAGAAAATATATAGTTTTTGAGTTGTATTCACATGTTGGGGGTAATGTAATCAAGTAATTTTTGTGTCAAGTCAAGCATGTATTTAGTTAAGTCTCAAGCTAAGTTTTAGGGTTTTGATTGTTAAATATATTTAAAGTATTTTTGTCGTTTTTTTGTAAAAGAAAACGAGATCAAGAAAGGAGGATTAAGTGTTAATTATAATTAGCTTATGTCTTTATCTTAGTTTAATCGCCGTTTGATGTATTAAAGTAATGTAGAGAACGATTCTTTGTAACTAATTTTTTCTTCTTTGTCGGCCTTTCTCTACTTAAGCCATTTGTCGTTACACTGTTTATTATGAAAATGAAGACAGATGCAAAAAGAGCAGAGTTAAAGTATCAATTTGGGAGAGAGAGAATCTTTTACAGAGGGCACAACACTGGGAACTATCACGTTCTCTCATTCATTTCCTTACTTCTTTTTTAATTACCAATCTTCATTATTACTCTCTATTTTCACATTATGTAATCTTTGGTGGATGATATGTACTAGTATTTAATGATTTAGGACAATGTATTTGACTATTTGAAATGTGATTCAATTTAGATTTTTTAGTAGTATTTTCTAAAGCCAAACAAACGACAAGAGAAAGATAGGTCCGGTAAAAAAAAAAACATGCATTGATTTCAGATCTATATCGATTTTATGGCATGCAAAACTATAGTATTAAATATAGATGGTTTGTTTATTTAAAGGCAGCAATAAATCTATAGGCTTAAATTTAATGTGTTATGTCGTTTATAAATTGATATTGATAGATCCTATTATTTGACCTAACGGCTACTTCTCACTGAAGTAAAGTATGACAAAATGAAGTGAGTGATTGTCTGTGTATGATATGATAACTCTCTCTATCTATACTCAAAAAAATTCTACAATAATTTCTAAGAATGTGCATTATTTGCATGTATACTTCGACTTCTTGTATTGTAGCGATTGGGGAAGAAAGAATCCAACGGATGGGATTTAAGGAACGATGTTCCAGAATCACGAGCAACTTTGAATATTTTTTCGATTTATGTTATAGATAACATTATTGTTTTGAAAACAGAATAATTCGTGGGAGCTAACTTATTTAGTTACCGGGACTTTATATAGCTGCAAGGCTAGCTGCGACGAATGACAGCTCTCTTCAGGCTTTGACGACCCTTAACAGTTTTTGTTCATTAGATCTGTCCCTTAATTACTTTTATTAATTATACCTTAGTTGTCTCTTCACTCTCTTCAAATCTTCTTCAATACACAGATTATTTTACACATAATATATAGACATTATAATATTCCAGAAGAATGTGATATTACTGAGAGGTTTCAACTAAAATTCAACATTTTATTTTTGAGTTTTGAAATAAGAAAACAAGTTACAAAGTTTTAAAATCGGTTGTTTAATTAGTTAGTTGATAGATGCTCAATGATATTATGTTAACATGTTACTATAAATCAACCAAAACAATCGAACTGCCATTTAGTCGGGGGTTGACAATCAATTACTCGATTTTATGTAGCCGAGTAATCGTAGTGAAATGAGTCCATTAAACGGTCTTAATTTTTCCACTAATCTATAGTTTAGAGCACGCATAGATCTTATAATAATAGAAAAGCAGTGACTTTTTTTTTTCTTCAGAAAAGGAGTGACTTATTGATCCCTAAAATGCTAAACACACTTTTGAAAGTTTGATTAGCTAGGCTGCCAACTTTTTGAACATTGCAATAAAAAGTAAAAGAGTCTATAATATGTTTTGGGAAGATCCTCTTGATTTGGTCCACCGACCTATTTTAGTCTATATATCCTCTCTACTCTACTGACTACACATGCAGTTTCCAAGTACTAATTATCTCTACTTTCTCTGCTTTAAACCAAATTAAAAGCTGTCTTTTTAGTTAAAGTTACTAAGTTCTTGTTTCATTCAAATTAAGGTTATTAATTTGTGTTATTATTGGAAAAGTTAAAACAATTAAAGCCAAACTAAGGAGGCTTTGCAATTTGGATTATCACATGCAAAAACACATTATTAGGCAATGATATATCATACTATGCTTTTTCGTAACTCTAATAATTAAAACTAGGAACTTCTCCTCTAACCAGTAATTACAAATCACATAATTTTTGCTTTATTTATTCATTAGTCATCTTTTGGTTATTCTGTCAAAAACTATTTTTATACAAAGAGAAATCTTTTGAAGCAATCTCCGAACATGGCAAGCACATCATACTTTCTGGTCAGAATTTTTTTATACTTGTATTAACTTCATCGAATTTATCGTCTAACAGAGAAATATATTTTAATTGCTACTGGTTGGTCTTTCCGAGTAAAATCAACGACGCAATCGATGAGGTTATGAAAATATGTTAGAGACTTTGTGTGATTAATGCAATAAACCGAGAAATGAAATTGTTAAACCGTATTTACATATTCAGCCCCCAAAGAAAACTTCAGTTTACAAAACGACCCAGTAAAAACAAATGCGTTAAGATTCCCCCTAAAATCATAGCGGTTAACCTGCTGACTAAACCGGTTTACTTCTCTAATTGTTCGAATTTCGGTTCAAGCCTGGTTCGATTAATCCGGTTCTTGCTTCCGTTGCTCTGTAACTGAGATTTGTTCCCCGGAGACGGAGAAGAAGAAGACGATGAAGACGAAGATGAGAAAAGCTGGCCAAAGAAAAGCCCTGATTTCAGAGAACAAACCGGAACATTAAGCACCGGCGTGATTCTGACATTAGCAGAGTACGATCTAGGCATTCCATGGTGCTGCTTCATTCTAGGTCCACCGGTGAAGCTTCCGGGACTACTCGAGCTTCTTTCAAGTCCATGAAACACGATTTTACCGGAGGCGTTGAGTCTCGGACTATCCGCCGTCACGGTGAGACCCCGAGATTCGATACACGCCGACGATGATGATGATCCGTCAACGGAAGGCGTCGACGGTGGATGATTCCGTCTTGGTTTGGCTAATCTGATTCTTGGTTGGTTAAGGTTTCGTGAATGAGTCCGCGACGGAGCAAAGGGATTCGCACTTGGTTTATCGAGGTCAAGCGAGAGTCTTGGAAGATCATCGATCTCGTGGCTAGAGGAAGACGATGAAGAGAGTGAGAGACGTGAAGATGCGACTGAGATTGATTCGGAGATATCTGATTCTTTTTGCAACGGCGACGATGCGGCGGTAGAAGATTTAGATCCCCGGTGAAGAAATTGCTTAAACGATGACGTTTTGGGGTTTGTGGATGAAGAAGAAGAAGAAGCTTTAATAGATTCTTCTTGTTCCTTGGCGTTGACGAGTCTCTTGAGACCTAAAAGCTCTCTCCATCGAGTCGTACAACGAGGAGCTTTAGGAGAGAAGAGGTCAGAGATCTCCATCTCAAGTCTCCGGCATGATTTCAGAACCTCTGGTGATCCTCTTGGTTCGGTGGTAGTTGTGTTGACTGTCGTTGACGTCGTCGTCGTCGTCGTCTTAGGGCCAGAGAACTTCAAAGGTACGAGCTTTCCGTCGGAGAAGAGCTCATCGGCAGAGAGCATTGTGACCGGATCCTCAAGGCAAAACTCGAAATCCACAACTGGATCTTGGATTTCCGGTAATGGGTCAGATTGTTGCTTGTCAACGGAGGAAGAGCGTCTGTTGTCGTCTCTGGTTAAAGACATCCGAGGGCTCGTCCATCCGTACGACGAGAACTTCTCCGGCGAAACACCGGCACTTTTAACGCAAGCGGAAGCCATTAAGTTTGTGTGTTGGACTTGTTGATAGGAGAAAAAAGAAGAATCTTTGGAGCATTTGCCGGCAAAGAACTATGTTAAGAGTTAGGGAGAGAAGTGGGAGTGACAGAGACAAGCATTATATACACAGCTCACTCTCAGGTACACCGTACACACTTGTTTCATTTACCGGAACCATTCGGGTCGGTTGTTTTTAATGGGCCGGGTTCACCTATCTTATGGGCTCAGTATTATTTGACCCTTTTTTTGTTGTCAATGCTTGTGTTATTGATAGAGTGAATGACTGAATGTTATGAAATTTAGATCTGGTTCGTGTGAGTATTTATTTTTATAAGTTTTTTTTTTGTTATTATGTGAATCGAGTATTATTTTTTCTCATTATGGTCACCTACCAACCAATAATTGAGTCTGATCATAGGCACACGTTTCGTGTATTCATGCATATAAGCATTGTTTTCTTTCACCAAAAACAATCCCTCTTTGATTAAGAAAAATATGGTTTACATCCATAGCTAATCAATATGAGAACACAAATCTTTTTTTATAAGAAACGATAACGTTACAATTCTAGCATTTCAAAGCAGAAAATATGTTCTGTCTTAAAATAAAATAACTAGAATTGCAAAAGCTTAAGATCAAAGAGCTTAGCGGCAAGAGCGGATCAATCTTTATATTATGATACCATTCTAGGCAACTCTTGTTGAGTTTCCGATAAATGGTGAGCAATATAGATTAACATACGTATTGCATGCCCATATTATGCTTTCTAATTTGAGATGAAGCCGATACGAGACAAAATCTACGAATAAGCAATATATACATATTTATAACAAATCTTCATAAAACTTTATATAAGTATGCATTACACATTTCATTGGTGTAACCTGAAAATGCAATTCTTAGTCAAATTTGATAAAAATAATTAAGAGATACGATATACAGATAAATTGTTAATAGTTAATACTGTCTTTTGGAACCTAGCTAGCTCCTTTCCACAACGATAAAAGATTCCAAATCACATTCTATATAATTATGTTGTCATATATGATATATAAATTATCATAAGGTTGTGTCATATTGTGGGTATTGGATATTACTATTCTTCAATCGAATATGTAAAATCTATGTCAAGGAAATATCGGAAGGGACTCTTGGAGTGACTTGCTATCTAACATAAAATCTATATCTCACCCACCGGTCGAATATTTGTCTTGATTCAAAATTTAATCTTGGACATACATTAATAATAGCATATGCATGGCCTAGATTGCGATGTAACCATGCTCTACATAATAATAATGATAAAATTTTATAAATCATTTCAATTACAAAATATACATTTAAAATATATATAGTTGAATGATACTTTACCTAATACGATATTAAGATGTATTTTCTCTTATTGTTCGAAGGCATATCCGAATAAAATTTTGGCATGCACTGTCTTTTCCTACGGTGATAAGCCTTGATCCGTTAGAACCCTCAGCCGAAATAAACTTATCAAAAAAACAAAAACAATAATTCGTATGCATGGGCTAAAACATACAATATTGTATCATAATGGAATGCACAATACCGCACATAATCCAAGAACTTTGGTTCTATCCAATCGAACGGAGAGGAACTATAACTCCGATCAAAGTACAGTTGAAATTAAATAGAAACTCAAATAGCTTTTGTCTCTATCCAATATTATCAAAAAGTTAATAGAATCGAAGTAGTTTGACCAAGTCAACTACAAACAAAGCTTTTGTTAGTTGTTGTTGTGGCCATCACTTCTACTTCTCCAATGTCACAAACGACAACATCGAACCCAATACTTTCACTACTCTTTCATTGAATCTTACATCTATATATATGGACCAGCTTCTTCTTCCTCTTCATTATTCAATAATCTCTAATAAACATGATTTTAGTTAGTTAACATTCATTATTGTTGTTCTAATCGCTAATAAATATTTCAAATCATTTAACGACTACTAGCATGTAAACATTAATTACGATGATCTGAGGTAATGGCGAAAACGACACTGGCTTTGTTTTATACACGAGGCACAGCAATGAAATAGACATATCCACAATTAATGGGCAAGTTTGAGTGTTTGTATTTCCAAAATCCATGTATAAAAATGACCATTGGTTAATTAATTAGCAAAACTTATTCACCGATTTTATTAAACATATAAATCGTGGAATTTAGTATAGGGCAAGATGAATGGTCCACGTCTTTGGGCCACGCGGGCCTTTCAAATCCAGCTGTTCACATGAATTATTCTCATTTGATTTTACTCGGATTATATGTTGTTTTTAAAACTAAGCAATTTGTGTGTCTATGACTACGTCGACAAATGATTATACAATTGGCGTGTATTTTAAAGACGGAGATTACAATGCGATACCATAAACAATAATCAGAAAAAACTGACATGTGTTTCATAGTATAAACTAATCCTACTAAAACTATTTCGAAATAATTAAACCATTCAGACACGTAAAAAATAAATCAAAACATTAATATACTAAAAGAAATGAACCAATGGAAGCTAGTATTACATTCTTTAATTGTTGTCTCCTGTTTCATGGCAGCCATGCCACTGTTTATGTATACAGAGAGCATAATGCGTTATCAAGAAATTAAAAACCAATTGACTAAACCATTTTAACATTTTCATTATCTTCTTATGTTTTGTAACATGCAATAATATAGATGATATATATCATAGAGAATGTAGACTTTTTCATATTATTATCTATGTGTATCCTCAGCTATTAATTCTGTCTAGGCAAAAATATGTGAGTCTGTTTGGAAATGATTATTGTTTTGGATAGAGTACGTAATTAATAATTGATTTGAAATGGAAATTAAATACTAACATATGATTATAGTATAAAGTTATAAAAATGATATATATAGAAGTTGACGGCTTTGGGTGGGCAATTACTACTTAAACCAAGGGTCTTCCTCCTCGGACACACCCAAATGATCCCAATAATTATTCTTCTCTTTATCTCTCTTTTCCTCTTAACCATCCACTAATCAAACACTAAAACCTAGAAAAAAAAAGGATCAAATCATGGAGACGGAAGAAGAGATGAAGGAAAGTAGTATAAGCATGGTGGAGGCAAAGTTGCCTCCGGGATTCAGATTTCACCCGAAGGACGATGAGCTTGTCTGCGATTACTTGATGAGACGATCGCTTCACAATAATCATCGACCACCTCTTGTCCTGATCCAAGTCGATCTCAACAAGTGTGAGCCTTGGGACATCCCAAGTACGTTTTCATTCATTCTTGACAACAGTATCTTTATTGATCCATATATCTCTGTTTTACTTTGATATGGTTGGTCCATATAGAAGATTATGTCATGATCTTCTTTCGTGTTCATGGTTTTCTAGAAACAAAACTTTAGAAGTTAGTTAATTAATCCATATCTACTAAAACAAAAGTTGGAACCAATAAACTTTAAGATGATGATGTCACCTCATTTATTTTGCATCCAGTTTATACAATGTAGTCTATTTATCACAAAAACCTTATTCAAACATATAACAATACTAGTCGATTTATATAATGTTATGGATTGGGGTAAAATTAATACACATATATACATACTTTATAAGTCTTTTATTTTCATGATCAGATGATTACAATTTATAAGAAATTTACATATATTACGTAATAATATGAAATTAATTCGAGAGGCATAGATAATTGTATACGAGAAGTTGACACTCTTGGCGTTATCCTCAACCAAATTCTTGAAAAAAAAGCTTTGGATAAAATAAAATAAGAGTAACGACGAAAAAGTCAATATCTCGATTTTGTTGGTTTATAGCCTTTAGAGTGTGACATATTTTAAGTTTCAAAATGTAAAATTCGTTGGGTTTGATCAAAATTAGTATTCTTATTCTCTCCTTTGCTTACGCCTCTAATGGGTCCTGATTAGTTTTCAAATCAATGTTAAATTGACCCTTCAACTACATAATAATTATTCAATGCTTAGTCGTCATTCATTTGATCAAAGATATTTTTCTTTATTTCAAACAAAATTCCACAAAAAAAAAAAAAAA
>Ga0041059_1003477_pt1 | contig 10759 bp, 14 predicted proteins | sample AraColnosormetaG_FD_56232 | JGI IMG/M metagenome (GOLD analysis project Ga0041059, IMG submission 56232) | Arabidopsis roots microbial communities from North Carolina, USA - Col MF nosort | ecosystem: Host-associated > Plants > Roots > Unclassified | place: USA: North Carolina | collected... | reverse complement strand
AAAAAAAAAAAAAAAAACACATTGTCATATCTCTGGTCCCATATGTGATATGTCACCGTCCTTCTCCATCGCCACCACCGTCTCACCGGCTTCTCTAGCCGGGACTCTGGCCTCGAACTCAAAGGTAGCTTATCGCTGAGACTTTTCCATTGATTAGTGAAGAACGTGTGAGATTACGTCTTTGATTAGTGTTGTATCTGTTTTTTTTTTGCTGTAATAATTCTGAAATTAGAAAGACTCAAATCACACACATATCAGCTTTAACGTTTCTAGATTTTGAAAATTGATCAATTAACTGTTATGTGTTCTTTAAATTCAGTTTACATTTGTTTTTTTTGTAGAATGTTTTGTGTAGTTTACATTCAAAGAACAATGATATTACCAAGACAAATAGGAATCTGAAGTTTAGAGCTTGTTCTGTTTCTGGAGGGTATAACAACAATACATCTGTGGACAATGTACCTTTTCCTCGTGATTACGTCGAGCTCATTAATCAGGTAAGCTATCTAGTTTCTGTCTTAAACAAGCTAGCAATAATGACTTATTATGTATCACTATATTTTTACATGGACTGATGTTCAATTTCACTGTATAGAAACTTTAGTGTTGTGGTTAAATGAAGTAGCTAAAGATTGTAGATTTCAGGTTTCCTATGCAAACTTACTTGTAATGCTAAAGTATTAAGGGATGATCTTTCTGTGGTTGAAAACTTACAGGCCAAAGAAGCAGTGGAAATGGCTTTGAAGGATGAGAAACAGTTAATGGTGAGTTTTGTTGCAATGGTCTGTTTTAAAATGGATGTACGAAAACACGTTATTTTTCGTGATCCAAAGGAACCCTTTTACAGGAAATTGAGTTCCCAACATCTGGTCTAGCATCTGTGCCAGGTTATAATCTTTTTTCTTCTTATACAATTTTTCATTGAAGGCTTTTCTCTTCTTGCTTTTTCATCTTAGCAACATTGTTTTTTAGTTCTTTTTTACTTGTGTTAGGTGATGGTGAAGGAGCTACAGAAATGACAGAAAGTATAAATATGATACGCGAGTTTTGTGACCGACTATTAGCTCCTGAAAAGGCTCGAAGTACAAGAATTGTAATGTGTTCTACTTATTGTTGTTATCCAAGTCATGATTAGATTCAGAATCTTTCTTAAACAAGATTGTGTTACATGTTTTTTTCAGTTCTTCCCGGAAGCAAATGAAGTCAAATTTGCTCAAAAGACAGTCTTTGGAGGAACTTACTTCAAGTTGGACTATCTAACAAAACCATCTCTTTTTGAGGATTTTGGTTTCTTTGAGAGAGTAAAAATGGCAGATCGAGTGAAGCCAGAAGACGAACTGTTTCTTGTCGCATACCCGTATTTTAATGTCAACGGTAGTTCCCTGAAAACCTCTTATCATCTATACTGTTAAACAAAATCCACGTTCTGACTCATTCCTTTGTTGTTCTTCTTTTTCCACTCAGAGATGCTTGTAGTGGAAGAGCTCTACAAGGAAGCTGTTGTGAACACTGACCGAAAACTAATCATCTTCAATGGAGAACTTGACCGCATACGATCGGGTTGTATCCTTTTTCTTCTCATAAATGAAACAAAGTAGATTCTTTTTTCCATTTGCATCACAACTTGAGAGCCAAATGAGAAAGCTGAATCAAGAGAGAGAGACTCTTGTTTTCCTTAAAAGAAGACAAAACAATAGACTATCCAAAGTTCTTTTATCCGAAACTGGCTGCACTTACCAAGACACTTCTTCCAAAGATGGAGACAGTGTACTACATCCACAATTTCAAAGGACAGAAAGGAGGTGTACTTTTCAGGTTTCTGCTATAAACCTGCAAATTAATCTTCCCTTGTTTCTTTATCTTTAGCTGAACGGTGTTGTGTTTCGAATGGATTAGATGTTATCCAGGTCCATGGCAAGTACTGAGGAGAACAAGGAACAAATACATTTGTGTTCATCAGCAAGAATCCATGCCTTCTCTTAAGGAAGTTGCCCTCGACATTCTTGCGTCCGCTTGAGATTTTTGTATTGAAACTTTTTCATGCATCCACTTGTAAGTACATGTCAAAATTAATTGTTTTGTGCTGATATGAGTTATAGTGATCCATACTTTATATACAATTCATGCTTGTCAAGCTAAAATTTGAGCAACTTCTTAAAAACTTTAATTCGGTATCTTAAAGTAATTCCTATCAGAAAAATTAAAGAAAAAAAGTATTCCAATGTTTTATCACAAATACAGCGGCGTCAATTTATTTTTCAACTTCCAGTCCCGATTTAGCATCCTTAGCTATGTATCAGAGATTCAGGGTAACCAGATTGTTATGTGGTCCGATACGGCGATACATACCAGAAAAGAGGCCAGCAATATATGACGGAAACTAATGTTGTTCATCTACTTGCCATGGCTATTCGACTGGTACTCAAATTGTACCTTTATTCTGCTTTTCTTCAAAACACTGCAATATAGTTTCCCAGTAGGATTCTTTTTTACGATATAACATTGAGCCGGTCACTTTAAGGGCTAAGGGGAGAAATCCAACAAGCTTGATTGCCCGAACTGATAGCTGTCTGAACCGAACCGGAGGTGATTTCTGCTTGAAAGCGAATTGATAGAAAAGTTGAAGAGCTTGGTCAAATCTCAGGCCCTTAACTTCAAAAATATATTTCACTCCACTGGCCAGAAGAAAACTCTCATCTCGTGCAGTCACAATAACTCTACTTCCAGGGACCAACCAACTGGTGATCTTGAAGACTTCCTCTAACGTCTTGACGTTATCCACATCATCAACTATAAGCAGAACTTTTCGGTGTTGAATCAATGATTTCATTATTTCTGGACAGTCTTTAGAGTTCCTTACTGCAAGCGCTTCTCTTTGGATAGCTTTGGATAGAAACCGTTCTTCTAGACAGGATGAACTGCTCTCTTGAGCATTTTCTAGAAAAGCATGGGTGTGGAATTGCTGCGAGATTCTCTCGTAAGCATATCTTGATAGAGTTGTTTTACCAATGCCTCCTGTACCCCAAATTCCAACTACACGAACTTCTTTGTCGGATTCTAGCTCTAACAATGCCGACAAAGCTTGCATACGATGATTCATCCCCACAAGGTCTTCAAAACTTCTTGTTGTGCTTGAAATCGGTTGACTTGAAAAAGTTTCCATGATAGAGCTGTATTCGTATAGCCCATCCAGGCTATTTTTTTCGGGATTTATAACACCGTTAACAGTTGATCTTTCGTATCCAAACAAGATCACTTCCCATTCATCCTTCTTTCTACCAGAAAATCTGGAGCCTAATCTTTTTAAGGATAAAGGAAAACCACCTGCGAGTTTCACTGCACGACATGAAAGGTCTTCAAAACCAAGAAAAGGATGAGTCTGCTCGAAAGCATGGAGACAGAAGAGCTGAAGAGCTTCAGAGAACTCCAGCCCTAAAACTTCATATTGAAACGGTAAAGGGGAAGTCGAACTGAACTGCAAGTTTCGGGTGGTTGTAATGATCCTGCTCCCTGGACCAAAAGAACTAATCACCCTTGCAAGTTTTCTTATTGGGTCAAATGATTCATTCACATTATCCAGTACGAGGAGAAACCTTGATGCAGTGTCCTTCGATGTTTTTGACAAAGTTCTTGCTTTCTCAAGTCGAAGACACACATATTCTGCCAAACGAACCTCCTCAAAACGCGAAATTCTTTGTGGAGCTTTTAACATGACATGGGTATCAAAGTTGTGCAAAATCTCTTCATACAGATATTTTGCAAACTCAGTCTTGCCGATGTCTCGGCTACCCCAAATTTTGATATGACGAACTTCATCTTTCAATCCTAAATCTAACAATCTATACATGGCTTTCATGTGGCGATCCATCCCCACAAGACCACACAAATCACTTGACTTGGAAGCGACAAATATATTCCATATGTCAACGGTAATTTGATGGATCAGCTCTGCATCACCATCCCTATCACAGAGAATACTAAAATCAGGAAACCATTTAAAGTAACACATAAAAAAATTGTTAGATAGAACCTGATTATAGGATTACCAAATCTCTGAGTACTGGCCGCCCGGAATGCTGACCAGTTGGGACAGTGCTTGCCTCCATGTTTGAACCTTTTCAGGGTTTTCTCTCTCATGCAATGAGAATGCTTCGTACAGTTTCCCAATTTGTTTTCTTACATCCATAGGATCAACTTCATAGAAGATTGGTATCAAAACGAGTGAACCTGACTGGTGAAACTTCAAAATCTTAAGGAGACTATCCAGGCACAAAGGTGAAGAGGCATAGTTCACCGATATCAAGACAACGGCCACTTTTGACTCTCCAATTGTCTGATAGACCGCAGAAGAATCTAATTCACCTCTCAGAGACTCATTTTCATCTTCAAAAGTCTTAATGCCTTTTCTGTCCAATGAACGGCGGAGATGGCTGACAAAGGTTCTACGGGTGTCCAGGCCTTGGAAGCTCAGAAAAACGTAGAATTTCTGACTGGAAGAGGAAGAAGAGGAAGACATAAGTTTCCAACAAAGCCAGATTCAGGGTTGCTACTCCTTTGGCAATATGAGAAACTAGCTAGTCAACATTGAAATTGTCAAAGATAAGCAAGTTTATTGGTTTCCAAAAATTATAATACAGTAAATACAAAATATAAATACACACACCTTCATGCCTCATGGAAGCACGCAAACGATATGCTCCAGCCTGTACGGGTAGTTGACTTTGTCCGGAATTTCATAGTCTAATTGAAGTTGTTTGACAATTGATTGTGGATCCAAACCAAAAATGGCTTCTTCGTCTTTGTCTTCACCTCCTCCCTGTAACTATGATGTCTTCCTAAGCTTCCGTGGGGAAGATACACGTAGAACCATTGTCAGCCATTTGTACGCAGCACTTGGTGCAAAGGGAATCATTACTTTCAAAGACGATCAAGATCTTGAGGTAGGTGATCATATTTCTAGCCACCTCCGCAGAGCCATAGAAGGTTCAAAGTTCGCTGTTGTGGTTCTCTCTGAAAGATACACAACGTCAAGGTGGTGCTTGATGGAACTGCAATTAATAATGGAATTGTACAACCTTGGTAAACTCAAAGTCCTTCCCTTGTTCTATGAAGTTGATCCCTCTGACGTGAGACACCAGCGAGGAAGTTTTGGTTTAGAAAGGTACCAGGGTCCAGAATTCGCGGATATTGTGCAAAGGTGGAGAGTAGCTCTGTGCATGGTAGCCAATCTCTCAGGCATGGTTTCCAGATATTGGTAAGTGTTTCTTATATTTTCTCCTGGAGAAGAAAAGGTAGTCTATATATTCATTTATTACTACCATGTCATTGCAGTGCGGACGAGGCTATGATGCTTGAAGAAATTGTTGAAGTCATCTCAAGCCGGTTAGCTTCTATGCAAGCAACTTCTTTTGAAGATTTAGTTGGTATGGAAGCTCACATGGAAAACATAAGACCTCTCTTGAAGAAAGACTTTGATGCCGAGGTTTGTATGGTTGGAATATGGGGAATGGGGGGCATCGGAAAAACTACCATTGCTAAGTATCTATATGAACAGCTTGCAAGCCAATTTCCAGCTCATTCTTTCATTGAAGATGTCGGCCAAATCTGTAAGAAAGTTGATCTAAAATGTATACAACAACAACTTCTCTGCGATATTCTAAGTACAAAACGAGTGGCCTTGATGAGCATCCAAAACGGTGCAAACCTTATTCGGTCAAGGCTTGGAACCCTCAAGGTTCTCTTTGTGCTTGATGGTGTTGATAAAGTGGAGCAGTTACATGCCTTGGCAAAGGAGGCTAGCTGGTTTGGTCCAGGGAGCCGAATCATTATAACCACACGTGACAGAAGATTGCTAGATTCCTGCAGAGTGACCAACAAGTACGAGGTTAAATGCTTGCAAAATGAGGACTCGTTAAAGATTGTTAAAAATATTGCTTTTGCAGGCGGAGTTCCTACACTTGATGGATATGAACGTTTTGCGATTCGAGCATCTCAGCTCGCTCAAGGTCTTCCTTTAGCCCTGGTAGCTTTCGGTTCATTTCTCCGTGGAGCGACCTCTATAGACGAGTGGGAAGATGCAATAGACACGCTTGAAACAGCTCCTCACCAGAATATCATGGATATTTTAAGAAGTAGCTATACCAATCTGGACCTACGAGACAAGACCATTTTCATTAGGGTCGCATGTCTTTTCAATGGAGAACCAGTCTCCCGTGTTTCTACCCTTCTCTCTGAAACTAAAAGAAGGATAAAAGGTTTAGCTGAAAAGTCTCTCATCCATATATCAAAAGATGGATATATTGACATACATTCCTTGATAAAACAAATGGCTAGAGAAATTGTTGTTGAAGAATCATTGTACATACCTCGACAACAAAGAATTTTGTGGGATCCTCATAACAGTTATGGCGTACTGGAAAGCAAAACAGTAAGTATTCTAGGAACGACATGTTTTTTATTCTTCCATAGGACTTGTCTTATATGGTTTCTTCTTGTGCTTTTATTTGTGTATGCTAAGTAAATCTGACATTCAATCATCAGGGGACAGAGAGAATCCAAGGCATGACACTACATATGTGTGAATTGCCCCGAGCAGCATCCATAGATGGGAGTGCTTTTGAGCAGATGGAAAATCTCATATTTCTCAAATTCTTCAAACACTTAAATGATAGAGAGTCCAAGCTGAATATCAATTCAAAGAATCGTATGGTACTTCCACGCAGCCTTAGGCTATTGCATTGGGACGCATATCCATTAACAACCTTGCTTCCCACATTTCCTCTGAGTCGTCTTGTTGAACTTCATCTGCGTTACAGCAATCTGGAGAACCTGTGGGATGGAAAAATGGTAAGCTATAAACGAAACTTGTAGTTTGCTTTTCAGTTTTCAACTCTCAGCGTTTACAAATTTAGAATGTCACCAACGCCATCCAAACTGTCCTTTCTGTTGTATGATATTCAGTCGCTCTTGGAGTTAAGGATGCTAGATGTCACTGGATCTAAGAATCTGACCAAACTTCCAGATCTTTCAAGGGCAACAAAGCTTGAGGAGCTGATTGCTAAAGGTTGCACGAGGTTGGAGCAAATCCCGGAAACAATTGGTAGCTTACCTTCACTGAAGAAACTTGATGTATCCCACTGTGATCGCCTCATCAATCTTCAGATGATTATAGGAGAATTGCCTGCCCTTCAAAAACGTAGCCCAGGGCTTTTTCGGCAAGCTTCATTGAGTTTCCCAGATGCTGTAGTTACACTGAACTCTCTTACGAGTCTAGCCATCCATGGCAAATTAAATTTTTGGTTGTCACATCTCCGAGGAAAGGCAGACCACCTCTGCTTTAGTTCCGAGCAATGGACCCCTAACAAATTTCTGAAGCAAGTACAAAAGACGCCTAAGCTCATGTCTGAGTTTTACGGATTTAAATCACTCGACATCATGCAGTTCATCTACCGTAAAGACAGTGCCTCTTTCCAGTGTTATAGCTTTTCAGATTTCCTCTGGTTAACCGAGTTAAATCTCATAAACCTAAACATAGAAAGCATCCCAGATGACATTGGCCTTTTGCAGGTCCTACAAAAACTGGACCTCAGCGGAAATGATTTCACATGCCTACCCACAGATATGGAAAATCTTTCTAGTATGAAATCTCTCAGGCTTTGCAACTGCCTCAAACTTCAAACACTACCAAAACTACCTCAACTGGAGACACTCAAACTTTCTAACTGTATACTTCTCCAAAGTCCACTAGGACATTCAGCTGCCAGAAAAGATGAGCGTGGATACCGCTTAGCTGAGCTTTGGCTTGACAACTGCAATGATGTTTTTGAATTGTCATATACGTTTAGTCATTGCACCAATTTAACATACTTAGACCTCAGCGGAAATGATATGGTGACGATGCCTGTAACTATCAGATTCCTTAGGCTGTTGAATACTCTCTGCCTCAATGACTGCAAGAAACTCAAGTCAATGGTACAGCTTCCACCAAACCTTACATCTCTCTATGCACGTGGCTGCACTTCCCTGGAAATTATTCACCTTCCCTTGGATCATTCCATAAAACACGTTGATCTTAGCTACTGCCCCAAATTGAATGAAGTTGCGAATCTGATGGATCGATTTCTGAGATGTGGACGAAAGGAAGAGGTGAACTTTCTTCCCTTGTGTTTCTCCCTTGCTCAATTCATACATCGATTCCAGTTCCATATCTTTTCTTTTATATTTGATCTTAATAGGTGCCTCAGCGTTTTGCTTGCTTATCTGGAAGTAGAGTGCCCATCTACTTCGACTATCAAGCAAGGGAATATTCCAGAGAAATCAGCATACCCCCAATATGGCATGCCTCTGAGTTTGTGGGTTTTGATGCCTGTATCATAATTGCTTGTCAGAGTCCTTATCACATAAAGCTCTCGTCATCTTCTTATAGCTGTAAACAGGAAGATAACCAGTCCTACCGAATTGACCTCAAGCCCGATTTCGTTCTCCCACCGGAGAGTACTCGTAGCAGCAATGACAAAGAGGCATTCTCAGCACATCACATGTTCATCTTCCACGTTCCAAGTAACGTAGACTTCAACGAGTTTAGCCTTGAGCCAAAACTTGTAATTTCAGAGGAGTTTCAGTCTACACCGGGCAGAATAATATCATACGGAGTTCGAGTAGTACTCAAAACTGAAGAGGATGATCGAAACTACGACATAAACTGCGGAAACCTATCCAAAAAAAGGAAAACAGATATGTTGACAATTTGAAGGATAAGAACGACGACCAAATCATAGATTTCTTTCAAAATAAAAACAAATGACCGATGCTTCATCTCCCCATGTATATTTTCCTCATCGATCGCCCATGATCAGGCTGTTTCTCTTCCAATTTTTATGAGAATAACTGTGGATTTTTGGTTTACCATCTGCAGGCATGCGATCGCTTTCTCTTAACTTGAAATCTCTGCAAATGCGTCTGGAATCGATGTTGGTCGGTGAGCGGGGAATTTCGTCGTCTATAAATCCAGGGAAAATCATAGCAAATCTGTTTTGTGCATCCATCCTCTCAAGCTCACCGAAAAAGTTTCCAAAATTATTTTTCTTTTTTAAACTCAACATCACTGGGATTCACTGCTCTCCCGTCATCACCGATTCGGCGATTCCGTTCTGTTGGTCTTGTGTATATTGAATTTAGTTTCTCTGAACCCATGCGATTACGGATAAGGCCTAATTGATTCGGCCCATCATAAAAAAAACAACTTATTAAAGTGACGTAAATACCCCCAAAACCCTAATTCAAAAGAACACGAGAAATATCATCAGCCGCTCAAGCTCTCACCACAGTTTGAGAAGCGAAAATGGTGTCAGGATCAGGGATATGCTCGAAGCGCGTTGTCGTCGACGCGCGCCACCACATGCTTGGCCGTCTTGCGTCGATCACCGCTAAAGAGCTTCTCAATGGCCAGAAAGTTGTCATTGTCCGGTGCGAAGAGATTTGCCTCTCCGGCGGACTCGTTCGTCAGAAAATGAAGTACATGAGGTTTCTTCGCAAACGTATGAACACTAAACCTTCTCATGGACCTATTCACTTCCGTGCTCCTTCCAAAATCTTCTGGCGTACTGTTCGCGGGTTCGTATATCAATCTCTCTTATCTCTCCAATTAGATGAGGTTTCGAGAAATTGATGGTTCTTGCTCTGTATGGATTAAGTTTGTGTTTGATACTTATGAGTGAATCATTTGTGGTTGATTTCAATTCAATGCTTTTGAAATGATGATTTAGATAGCAGAGTGATTCATAGTTGTTATGTGTTTTGATTTGTGAAGTATGATTCCACACAAGACGAAGCGTGGAGCTGCTGCATTAGCACGTCTGAAGGTATATGAAGGTGTTCCTACTCCATATGACAAGATCAAGAGGATGGTCATCCCTGATGCTCTCAAGTTTGTTCCTTTTACCATTTTTGTTCTTCTCTTTTGGATCCGTAACTGTTCTACTTCGGGCATTGATGATTATCATTGTGGCTCTTCTTCAGGGTGTTGAGGCTTCAAGCTGGTCACAAATACTGTCTATTGGGCCGTCTTTCTTCTGAAGTTGGGTGGAACCATTACGACACCATCAAGGTATGTGTTGTGTTCTACTTGCCTACGTTGCTCTGTAACTACTTTGATTGCTTGTATTGCTAGTTGATGAATGGCCTTGTGATGGTAGAAAGGATAATATTTAGCTACTTGAATATCTAGTTTTCTAGTTTTTGTTCAGAAAGAAGTGATAGATATTTAGCCTTTTCGTCTTCATTGCTCCTGAACCACTTTGAACGCTTGTACTAGTGGATGTGAGCTTTTGTAATGATAGAAAGAAAGAGAATGTGTCTAGCTTTGTTCATAAAGTTATGATTGATAGAAGAAGGAAATATTTTTGGCCTTCTTGTCTCCATTGATCCTGATCCACTTTGATCGCTTGTACTAGTTGATGTGATGACAAAAAGAAATATAGTTTGTGCACAAAGAAATATTACATAGAAAGAAAGATCTTTAGCTATGAGGTTGTGTGGGTACTTTATGGTGTTTGATGTGCAATAAGCAGGAGCTGGAGACAAAGAGGAAGGAGAGAGCCCACGTGGTTTACGAGCGAAAGAAGCAACTTAACAAACTTAGAGTTAAGGCCGAGAAGGTCGCTGAAGAGAAGCTCGGAGCACAGCTCGATATTCTTGCGCCAGTTAAGTACTGAGCTTGTCAGTAGTAGTTTTTTTTTTTTTTNGTAAGGAGCTTGTCAGT
>Ga0041059_1003476_pt1 | contig 10762 bp, 5 predicted proteins | sample AraColnosormetaG_FD_56232 | JGI IMG/M metagenome (GOLD analysis project Ga0041059, IMG submission 56232) | Arabidopsis roots microbial communities from North Carolina, USA - Col MF nosort | ecosystem: Host-associated > Plants > Roots > Unclassified | place: USA: North Carolina | collected 2013-09-02 | reverse complement strand
AAAAAAAAAAAAAAAAAAATTTACGTGATTCACGAACACAAGTATAATTCATGAATCTTCCAGTTTCAACACGTACATGCACAAGATATGAGTAAAATTTGATTTTGATTTTTATTTTATTTTTAAAATTAAGTTTTTGTTACTTTTTTACCTGAACCGTTTAATTTTATAATTAATTGTCGTATGTAGTAGTACATCTAATCAATAAAAGCTGATATTGATCGCGACTAACATTTAATAAAATCATTGATTTTCTAGGTTGTGTTAAAGGACGTCGAGGTCTCGAAGATCTCGTTGAGATTTGATCTTCACGAGGCACGAGTAATATGTTTGCATGTTTTTATCTAAAGTAATAATATGTATGTGAATTAGGGTGTTAAAAGTAATTTGGTTCGAGAACATATAATAAAAATAGAAATTTAAGCCTTTATAAAACAAAAGGAAGATAAATTTTGATATAGAATGTAATGCATGCGTGATGATGGGGGATGGATGAGATGACGAGAGAGTCCACAAGAAAATCATAAGATCGGTGACCCTGAAATTATGGTGGTGGACCATTTAATGATGAGATGACTTTCCGGAGAAATCGGTGACTTTCTCAAAATCTCCATTCTAATTTCACGGAATCATTCCCTTGTAGTGTCTCCTTTTCTCATTTTTCTCTCTTTCTATTTTTTTCGTTCAAATTTGTTTATATTATAAGATCCAAATATAGTTTTATCCCATAATGCTAAATCAGGACTTAAGGGTGTGACTGATATAGTATTAGAGTAAATGAGTAGAAAATATATAAAGAGTAAACAAATAGAAAGAGAAATTTATTTTTCTTCAATAATATTTATCTCAACGTTAAGAAAAAAAAAAGAAAAAAAAATATTTTTTAATTTTCATCATGATTTATATATGACCAGTACAAATTGAACAGAAATGAGGATAAAAATATCTTCTTTTTTTCACCATCTAGAAATCAAAATGCAATATAGAAAACTAAATGTAAACGGAAATAATCAAGATATAATCCAGTAAATGAATCCCTCTCCCTTCCTCGCCTGGATATCATAATTATATATAAAAAAAAAACTAAAGACAGTGAAAGCTATATAATATGTATATGCTATATCTCTACTCTTTTTTTTCATGTCTTCTTTAAGAAGATTTTCATAAACATTTGGGAGTATACATAAATATTTTCAATCAATTTTCTTGCTTATCGAGGTTTATTTATTTGCCTTCAGTTTTGCTGTCGATTCAATTGTGTGAGGTAACTTTTTTTGATATCCCAAAAAATATTCTAATTAATAATGCGCATTTTTTTATTCCACATATGTGCTCGTCTACAATTACATGCATAGTGCGAGTGAAGGTTCATAATTGGATTAACAAAAAATATTATTTTAATAAGCATTGACTAAGTCAAACTTAGAGGATTAGTAGTATTCACTTTTGAAATACACATGGTCATTTTGACAAGAAAATTGGCTCAATCAAGCGAATATAAAAAAATATATAATAGGCGGGAAAGATTATGATGAAACGTCAAACGTATTACATATTTACATCGCCCGAAGTCGGTATGGAAATAATTAATGTATATGAAGACGATATGTATTTTATTATGAATATGAGTGTATATTAAGATTAGTCATAGGTTAATATTATTTTTACTTATGTAGGTGACTAATTATTTGGGTTGTTTCTTTTAATGATTGATAGATTTGCTTTACGTGTGCACGAACGTACGTAATTAGTGTATTAAGAACGGCAAAAGACATGTGTCAGTTGCTGGTTAAATTGTCGGTTTGTCGAATTCTTGTTCCCGACTTTTTAGTTTATAATATACTGCTACTTTCAATCACTAGGCATGAATTTGGTAGAAGACTCCAAAAATAAATATTTTTATATATATCGAATGTTAATTCGTTTACTAAATTTGATATAACAAACATAAATCAACATAACAACTCTCGTGTCATAGCTAATCTTTATACGCGTTATCTTACCAATATCAATAGAATACTCTTTTTCTGTAACAAAAAATAATTATCATATACACTTTTTGCTTTACTTTTGTACTTCAGTTTAATCATTACTTTATTTGATTTAACAATCTAGTAGTATATGTACTCGTGGTGGCCTTATGCAGTTGTAAATATTCATTTCAATCGGACCTAAAAATGCGAAGTCATATACACAAATATATTCTAACTGCACAACAATTATATTCTATATACAATATTAACCAATTAAAAGGTGACTTGATACCTAACTATATAAGGTTAATAAGAGGCTTAAAGCTTGTAAGCTAATCAACGTTGGTTGCTCAACACGTCTTGACGCACCATTGCGCGTGTTAGTTAAAGGTTGGTAGATTACCTTGAATATTTGTCAGTTTAACTAATTTTTCCCCTGAAATCAACTTTAAATATATATCATACAAGCAACTAAAATAATGTTAGGTTTGAACCCATGTAATGGGCGCTCTAAAGTGTTTTTGATCTCCTAGATGAAAAAATGTGTTCCAATTATGTAACTTAGACCAGATATTATCGGGTTGACTAGATATATATCAACATAGAGCTAGTTGAAAAGCCTATCTATATATGCATGTAGTTATTGTCCACGAAATGGGTTTAAAATTTTCAATAATAGAGGAAGAAAATGGGACTATTGAATAAATGGAACATAGCAGGATTACTAGATGCGGCTCATAGCATGTGTTAACCTACAGTATCTTTTAGTTTATTTAAAAAGCAGTAGTGTATGCCCATTTTGCTTCACTTGTCATGTACCATATTAAAGAACTTTGAACCCTTTTAAGTAATTGATTGATGCATATAATGTGGAGAACCATGTGATTTTGTTTCCCCTCCTCCGGACTTTTTGTCAATTATATACGTTCTCTAGCTTTTTGTTGTCTTCTGTTATAAGATATATAAATTTGGTACAAATATATACTTTCTTACATATATCTAATATATCAAGTACTAATTGTTATACAACTTTAATTTAGGTCGAACATAATTAAAAGACATTGTTTTCAAAATCACTCCTCAACTTTCAATTTATTATAAAAAAAACTTGCAAAATTTAAATGAAAGATTGCATGCATTTAAGTGATCGTTTCAATTAATAAACACGCGGGTCTTATGAGTTTCATTTTCCATCGCATCACATGCTCTTCTAATCATGGTCAAAGCATTTTTCCGTTAGTCATGAAATTGACACGTGGAAAATACTCTTTTCGGAACACGTGGATGTTCCTCAAATGATCACATCCTTATAATAGAATACTCTTTTCAGATACATACATAGTTAGAAGATACGTCTAAATTTTAACTAACGAAACTTAAAGAGTACAGAACATTATATATGATTAACATTTGTCTCGAGTCTCACGGCTTTAAAGATACAGTATTGAGCAGGTGTTAAATCAAATTACATCATCACTTTTCATTTCCTTATCGCTATATTTTCTTTTGTACACATAATCATTTAATAAAAGATGGAAACAGCCAAACAACAGGTCAATATGGAAGTTTCAAGTTGTATTTAAAAGAAAAGAAAAAGCCATTAGCTTAGTCATCACTCATCAATTCGTTCCCAGAAAGTTACAAATTTGGACCATTCCAATTATCTCTAATGGACCCCAGTAATCTTATCTTTTCGCTAATTTATCCCATAACTTTACTTTTTTAATCAAATCAAACTCTGTTTTGTAGCCATCTCATGTGCTGGCCTCATCCGAGAAATTAAACCCCATTTAATTACCATCATCACAATCATCATCTTTTGCCATCTGCATCGTGGGCTTTGTTTTTCTTGCCATCAATATCAACAAAGGACTAAGACACTTTTTACCAACTTTACGTACGGACTATTCCATATTTGATCTTTAACCTTTTAGAATTCAGATTTTGGTTTTGTAATTTTACGGACCAGGCTATGGTTAACTACAAAAAGTAAAATAAAAATAATGGCCTCATGGGCTTGGCGGACTAACCTAATTTGACTGGCTCTCGCATGGTTGATCATCAATGGATCAGACCGAAATCTAAAGCCTAATGTTACTTTTCTTTGGTTTAAAACCCTAATTTTTTCAAAACCTAAATTGCGCACAAGACTATGTAAATTGGATCGACCGGACTATATGAAAACCTCAAAGCATATTATTGCCTCAAAGCCCAAGACAATACTGTTAAAGAGAAGAAGGAAAAGGTCACCAGGCCCATTAAGATGAAAGTAATTTTCAGACCCAGGGGACCAAACAACCCCAATCATGAAGACCAAATTTCTGTTTTAGTGGAAAAGAGTACGGAATATTAAATTCAACTGTACAAAACAATTATAATACATGGTCTATAACCAAGAAATATACTGCAGGTTTTGTTATAATCAATAGTCTCATTCTCAATACTGATGAATTTTAGCTTAATATTGATTTCTTTTTCTCTTGTGTTAGATTTAATATTCCATGTGAAACTGTTCCATACCGAACGAGGGCCAAAATACCCACTCCAACAAACAAACATGGTTCTCTTCAATAGATCAACAAAACATAAGACATCATGAAAACAAAGTAAAATTCAAAGATATACATATATATATGAACATTTGACCACAATCAGATCGATTATGAGCAATTCACCACATACCACAAGACTCATTAATCACTTCACATACATTGCAACGTTGCTTATGGAACCACTTCGCACTTGTTTTGCTTTTAAGACAATAATGTTTGGATCAGATTCCAGCCGAGCATTCTGGAGGTGGAACAGGAAAACGAGATTTGTCAGTGCAATAATCGTAGACCATATGGTTCACTCGGACCCATCTATAACTTCGAGCTTCCACCGGACTCAACTGGTGGTACGCACTGCCTTCCCACCAATTCTTCGAATTAGCGGGACAATCTGCGGGTCCTGGAACCGGACATCCTTCTATATCAAAATCTTTGTAATAAGCATAAAATGGCGCTCTCGACCAATTGATTTTCTCTATTCCTCCACGTGTCGCCCAATCATCGGCTTCCCATAACGTGGAATATACACCCATTGGTTGGAATCTTGGGTATGGTACTTTCCTTGCCTCATTGTTCTTGTAAACCCTGATGGGCACATTGTCTACGTAGAAGCTACACACCACACATATTTAGACTATTAGAAAGTGAATAACAGTTCTACATATATTGTTACTGCAAATAGAAATATCTTTGATCATTTGTTTTTTTATTCTTATAAACTGATGGCCATTGCCTAATGGATTATTAAAATGTCATTACCAAAAAAAATGGATTATTAAAATGTGGGACATTTATAAGTTCAAATCATGAACGCCTCTAAAACAAATATGCTGTCTCTTTCATTCTCTTATTACATGGCCCATGGGTCGACAAAATATGAAACCAATCATGTCTCTCGTGACAATAATGAAAAAGACAAGAATAGTTCTTCACATGAAAACCAAAAAACAAAAAAGACAAGAATAGTTAAAACGAATCTATAGTACAAAAGTATTGGTTAATTTGCTATAGTTGATTCAACTATATGTCACATTCCTTTTAATAATTAGACAGAGATTGTGAAGAATAATGATAATTGGCTGTATATGTGTATTTATATGTACACATTATATAATGTGACTTTTTTGTTTTGTTTGGAATGAATGTTAAATTTATTCAAACAATTAAAAAAAACCTGTTTTACAATATATGCAACCTTAATTGGGTTTAGACATAATAATGTGACTTACACAATACGGAGATGGTTCCATGAGATGGCATATTCGTGGAAATCACGAGAAGGGTCGAACCAAAGGTTAACTCTTTGCTCTCTATCGCCTTTACCATGAGCAAACACATTGGTTTGCACTGTGTAAGGTTGTCCACTTCGATTTCCTAAGAACTCAAAATCAAGCTCGTCTCGTACCGAATCGGTATCTGAATTCATCTGCGCAAATTAGTTTCATATTATAACCAAAACTTTTGAAATGCAGTGACATAAACTTGAAATATATGTATATATAGTTACGTAGAAGGCAGTGACAGTCCCGGCAGAATCACCGGGGATCAGTTTGATTTTCATGCTCACACGGCCGAACAAGTATTGCTTCTTCGAAGCAAATCCACATCCTAAACCAATGTTAATGAAAATAAATTAAGAATATGAATTGAAACTTGATACTATGTCTGAATGTAATTAAGTATAACGTATGTAAGAACCTGAGCTAGGGTCCAATTTGAGCTGAATGGCTCTGCCTCCGTCAATTTGAGTGATATGAGTATCGGACCATGCGATCCTAAAGTCATCTTCAAACTTAGCCGGTCTACTCATAACCGGCTGGTATAATGCTGCAAATAAGCATAAGCTTAACGTATAGAAAACATTTCTGGAAGAGAAGAGTGACACCACCATTGTTGCTTATGATGATGAGTTTGTTTTGGAAGTAGAAGATCGAAGGCATATTTATATGGAGATGCATGCAGGCAAATGTATGTACAATTATTGAGGAACGGTCTCATTTAGAGCTTAGATTTTCAGTACAGCTAATCACTGATCGATTTGTCACAATGATTTTGGACCTACCAATTTTCTATTATTGTTGTTATTATTATGTTTTTAAATTCACTGAATATGTCTTTGTTTTCTTTCCAAAATCTTACTGTTCTTTCACTTTTTTTTTAGAATTCAATTTATTCTGTGTACTTTTTCTCCTAGAACTATTCACATTATTATTGTGATAAAAGCTAAAATATTTTCTTGGCTCTCAGCCTCGCAATGATTGAAGCATAAGAATTTCCCAGTGTATAGCATAACTGAAAGGCGTGGTGCGGTTTTACTGGGACACGTGTCAGCATTACATTACTCTGCTATGTCTCGCAGATATGATACGATCGTCGTATCTTTCGTAGATTCTTAGATTTTATTATTTGTTGCCACACGATCGTTTCTTAGATTAATTTTTCCTTAAATACATGTTTATATTCGTTTGTTATATAGAAAGAGGTTTCATTAGTATATACAGTTTATCTTGTTCTCATTCGAGATGATAAATTTGTAATTTTTTTTTAATTTTCTTACATATTTTGGCATTTTGCTCCTTTTCCAATAAATTATACATTATTGCTTTAATCAATGAGAGTATAGGTGCAGTATTTATGATTGTGCATGAACTTTCTAATATGATTTTCTTTTTTTTTAAATGAAAATAAAGATATGAAAGTTGTTAAATGTGGAGAGGCGTGAGAGTAGGGATGTGTCTATGTTAATTTATGAATATGTAGCTTTCATTTTGTTATCCACACCACACAAGTCGTGTTCGATGAATAGTTCTTATCCCCATCTTCATTTATATCATTTCTCACTCAATATTAGTCCCAGCTAGCAAACATCGTTAAAAAAAACAAAGATTCTATGAGGCAATTTCGCATTCTAGTGTCATTTGACATTTGTAGTACAACCATTTTTGGTTGGCTAAATCGCTCTAGACAGGACCATCTCAAGTCTCAGGTCCCAACTCTTGAGCTATTTGTTACTTATGTGCAAAAAAATTATCCAATCGTATAATTAGGATCTTAGAACAAAATATTTTCTAATTATAAAAATAAAATTTGGAATCCTATTCTAAGTGAAAAATACGGTTTTGGCTATGGAGCATATAAGTTGATTAGATTCCTACTAATTAATAGAGCCAATTGTATACTTCAACTTTGAAAAACTCCGGCAAAAAACTATTGATATAAATGGCAAGGTTAAACTCACACATTCCGTTTTGATGCAATATTTGGCTATGTTAAGCTATCATGTAATAACAATGTAAAATACACCCTGGATTTTTTTGCATGAAAACGATGGTTATCAAAAGAATTAAGTCTAATTAATATAGAAGGAGACACAACATTGGACAAATCCACATGGAAGTAAGAACTATGGATAAGTAATTGACAGACTCCATAAATTTCATGAAACAAAGCTCTATGTTTTTTTGATTAAAAAAAAAAAGAAGAAGAACGAAGACTCTATTCGACTCAAATTTAATGTCATGTCTTTGAATGATTTTAACTTTTGCATTATAATTTATTTAATATGATATCCATCTTTTTCATCCATTTGCCACCTTTTTCTTGTCGTACTTGTTTAAAAATTAAAATAGTAACATAACACGGCCGACAATAAAAATGATTTGAGCTATATTGGAAACAAAAAACACTAGTAGTAGTTTTCTTTTTCGTTAATAGTAGATTTGGTAAACATATCTTAAAGTTTTTATAGATGTCAATTTCTGTGAATATCAATACTCTGCACTTAATGTCGACACTCTGATGTATCCAAATAAACTGAAAAAAACAATTTAGTTTTCCTACGGTAAGTTTTAAAGCATTTTAGTATTTTACACAAGATTGGGGATTTTTGTGGGTTTAGCCAGTTTTGTATGTGCTGTACAAATTGAAGAAATTGCATGTACTATATTATATATGTAATTGCTGAATCTGTTGGGTCTTTAGAAATTGAGAATATGCCAATGATAGACTTTTCGTAAATGGGCTTTCTTCGGCTTTTTATACAATCATGGGCTTTGTATGCCCAACAGAGACATATATTACTCACATATATTCAACCAAAAAACCTTGTTTACAAATGATGCATCTTTGTTTTGAATGTTAATACTCACATGATACTTCAGTTTGAATGCTTTTTTTTTTTGTTAAATAGTTTATCTTAAAATAAAGCATAATATATTTCAAAGTTAATGTGTCTTGTGCCTGAATTTCAAATTAAAGTATTTCAAATATCTATAACAGATGGGTTTATACATTTTTGCTAGTATCATCAATTAAAGAAAAAATGTTTAACAGCGGTTAACTGGACATATCCATTGAGCATATAATTGATTAAATCATTGGAAAAAGCAATTGGGAAGAGTGAGCGAAACGTGTTGAGACAGTTCTATATAAATATTTTAGATAAAATATGACCCATAAATTACATATATAAAATATATAAAAGTTTTTGGTTAGAAGAATACGAAAAGGCAAAGAGGCACGGTATTGGTCGGTCAGGTGAAGTAGGGTCCTTTCTACTGCTCCAGTCAGTCTATTACCACAAGAAACCGCAGAAACCAGAACTCAAAAAGCAACTTTCATATTTTTTTATAACAATTGTACAATACAAAATTCTTATAGACAAAAATGTATTTTAGCATATTGCTTTTATTTATTTTTGTTTGTGTGTATTGTATTGTCACTTTTAAAACAAGAAAGAAATATTTATCTGACGACCAAAAAAAAAAAAATTTATGTATTTTGTCGTCTTCAAAACTTTGATTTTACTATTGGCTTGGGCTTAAGTATTTAACATTAGAACTGTTCTTTTACGTTAAAATTAATTATTCATCCTGCTCTTTTGTACCTACGTAATTTCCTTTTCACCTGATTCTTGTTTTATTCGACTCTTGTAGTCTTGTAGACATACGTATCAATCAATACATACACGTTAAATAGAATCTGACTACAGTTAATTATACATCAAATTATTTCAAGAAAATTAATTTTCCTTGTACTTATATAACATAATTACATAGGTCCCGACATATTTTTGTTTGTTTATTATTCAAATACTGACTCTGTAATAGTTTTTTATTTTTTTTTATTTTTGACTCTGTAATAGTTTAATACATACTGTGTAAATCTGTGATGATACAAAAAAGTGTATATAAATAATATTCATAAAAAGACATTACTATTATTAATGTCAACTCATATATAAAAGAGAAACGATTACGTGTATAAATATGATATATCCATGCGTGTAGTACTCTTTAGGAAAAATTTATTTGCCCTTCATAGGGTAGTCACTTTCCTTTTTCTTCTTTACTTACAAATCTTCCTCTACACATCAACACACAGAGAAAGAGAGAGAGAGAGAGACAGATAGAGAGAGTGAGAATAGAAGTGAGTGAGAGAAAGTCTAATTGTTTCTCCTGTAAACTGCAAACCGATCTCGTGTCTGAAAATGGTGTGGAGCAGCAACATGTCAAGCTTTCTACTGATTTTGCTCATTCTTAATTCGACCCATTTCAGTCTAATGGCTAATGGTAAGTAAATGAGTCAATGTCACATTTCCTTCTTTTCAAACATTAGTTTTTCCATAATCATAATGCTTCTTTTACTTCTTATGATATTTTTCAGGTAGACCAGAGCCTGACTCTGTCGAATTCACCAAGGTACACTTTTTCAACATCCTCTGTTTTTTTTGTTCTTCCTCTACTAAAACAAGAGTCAAATTGATCTTAAAAACTCGTCTTTGATTTGAAACAGAGTGGAGATCAAGATGTGAAGATGATGATGAGAGGTCTAATAGGATCAAGACCACCAAGATGTGAGAGAGTAAGATGTCGTTCTTGTGGTCATTGTGAAGCAATTCAAGTTCCTACAAATCCTCAAACAAAGCTTCACTCTCCTTTAACTACTTCTTCTTCTTCTTCCTCTGAGACTATTCATCTTGACTACACCAGAGGAGATGATAGTACTAATTACAAACCCATGAGCTGGAAATGCAAATGTGGTAACTCTATCTACAACCCTTGAAGAACATTTTGTTTTACTTTTTCATCGACAATTTTTCTCTTTTTTTTTGGTGTTCAAATTCTAAAATCTCTGTGTATATAATTATATTTTTAGTTGTTTTTTATTGGTCAAACATATTTTAGTTGTAGTAATCTTCATATTTTATGGTATTTATGTTGTTGTTGTTTATTATAG
>Ga0041059_1003475_pt1 | contig 10762 bp, 12 predicted proteins | sample AraColnosormetaG_FD_56232 | JGI IMG/M metagenome (GOLD analysis project Ga0041059, IMG submission 56232) | Arabidopsis roots microbial communities from North Carolina, USA - Col MF nosort | ecosystem: Host-associated > Plants > Roots > Unclassified | place: USA: North Carolina | collected... | reverse complement strand
TGGGGTTTTCTATGCCTTAGATGATGCAAAAATTTGAATAAGAAAACATGAAACAATGTTAGATACATCCTGAACTCTCCCCCAAACTTAAATTACACAGTCCCTTGTGTAATAAAAATTCAAAGGAGAATTCAAGAGAAATAACCACACAAAGAAAGAAATAAAAGAAATGCAATGATATATACAGTGAAATGGAGTGATACCTCAACGTTCAGACGAAAAGGTTCTGGACAAACTCGTCCAGGCGGTCTTGTGTGTACTCATGATCATGGGTGGAGGTGTTGGGGTTGTACTCGTTTGGCCGGTCGAGCATGTAGCCCGAGTAGTACTCCTCTCGGCTCGGGTCAGCATTCAGAACCAATCGGTTCACTGGACCGGGTGGGCGCCTGTTGAAACAACGATCTGAGAAGGTGGAGCTTCTCCCGAGCTTGTAATTTGAGGCTCTTGGCGGGGTGAAACGAACGTCCCTTTGTGGTGCCACACTCGTTGAGTTACATCTCCTGAACTCGGGTGGAGGTGGTGGCGATCTCTGTCTTCTTTGCAGCTCCTGAATCTGAACCGCCATGCCGTTCATTGCCCTCTTCATCTTTCTCACCTTCTTCTTCAACCCACTGATCAACTTTCTCTGAAACTTCCCTAGGCCCTTGTGCATTCCCAGCTTCTTGTGGACTTGACCGGGATCTCTCTCTTGATCGGACTCATCATAATCTTCAAAGAAATACTGCTCCACTGCAGCTTCACACGAGTCTTCTTGCTCATCAAACTGTTCAGCTCGACTGAACTCAGCTTGTTCATATTCGGTCTGGCCATACTCGGCCGAGTATAAGCTTCCTGCTCAGCTTCTTCTTGGTTGAACTCTGCTCCTTCTTCTTGTGACTCACTCCCCATGTTCGACTCTGCTTGTAAAGGCGCAAGGACATTGACTAAGATTGATGGTGGAGGATCAAAGTCAATGTTGTTCCCAATTCTAACTGTGATGTACTCCTTGCAAGGAAGTGCTAACCTAGAGAGACCTAGCGTGGGGTGCTTGAACTTGAAATGGAGTTGATCAGCTGGGGCAGATCTATCCAAGTAGCATTTCCTCTTCAAGTACTCCATATCAATGTAGTTTGCTGTGACAGTGGGAGTGTGAAGAGGAACTCCAGCAGCTATTAGGATGGGTGTGATCACTCCTCCAGCACATAAGCTTCCTCCATAGCCGGATTGGTGGATATCGGTGGCATACTCTCTGAAACCTATCAAGTGATCAGTCAACACCACCGAAAGGGATGTATCAGCCCTATCCCCTTCCATCACTATATTCTTCCTTGTTTGCCCCAAAATGAAACATAAGGTGAGATCAAGCATCTTCAGCTCTCCCTGATTAACATGGTCGGTTGTCTTCTTTGGGAAGAAGGCACTTGCAATCCAAAGGTGGAGATACCTAAGCACCGGGCTCCTTATCAATGAACTCTTGGCCCTAGATGACTTGTAGGGGAGTGGACCGGCGATTGTCAACCATAGATCATGGAGCTCGTCCTTGCTGAAGTTTTGGCGGATCCCATACTTGGTGGGGAACTTGAATACAGCATCCAACTGCCTAATAGGGAGGGAGTAGTGAATCCCAAACACCATGAATGTGATATAGCCAACTCCCTTATGTATCTCTCTCTCCCTCTCCTCTGCATAGAAATGGAGCTTCAAAGTGGCTAGGAACTGGCAGCTCTCAGTTTGGTATCCCTCACACTTGTAGGAGAAGAATGTCCCCAGCTTGGCCATCTCCATGAGGTAGTCAACATCTCTACAGATCCCCAAAGCTTGCATGGTATGCCTATGGGGATATCTTGTCCCCTCAAAGCTCAACTCCATGAGGTACTGGTAGTGTTCTTCAATTGTAGGCTCCTTCTTCCTTCTTGGGTTGTTACTTCTTCTCCTTGCAGGAACTATTGGGACCTCCTCAGCAATTTCCACATCTTTCCCACATGCTTCCTTCTCTAGCACAGGCTCTTCCTCTATTGCAGCTGGCTCGGACTCCCAGACCTTCTTGCCTCTTACAATTTCCTCTCTGGCACCCGCAGTACGACCCACAGAAGGCTCTGGGGCTACACTCGGCCACTGTACTCGGCCTGTCAACCGAGTAAAACCAGGACTCACAGCTTCCTGATTCCATGACGGACCCTTCTCATTTATCATAGCAAACCCTCTCGCCACAGCTCGAGCAGAGGCTCTCCTTCTTGATTCTTCGGGATCCATGATCTTGGGATGATTTACTTCAGATAGTCACCACAAAATAACCCAAAGTAGGTCAAAAGTAGAAGAGAAATTAATGTTTAAAACTGAACAAAGGCTGTAGGAGAGGTTTTGAAAAGGTTTGTATGGAGAGAAAACAAGAAATTATGGCTAAGTTTCTGGGAATTCTAGAGAGAAGTGAGAGTAAAATCTTGAAATGTTTGGAGAGAAGAAGTAAAATTTGAAATTTTTGAGCAAAGAGAGAGTGTAAGTGACTTAGCTTGTTGAGTGTGGTTTTATAGACAAGAAGATTTGATCCTAGCCCTCCAAACACCTTAGATCTTCACCCTTCATTTGGTCAAGGGGACATGCTTTCACTATTTGCAGAAGAATCTCTGATGGGCTTTGGGGAGCAAGATTTGATTGGTGGGGCCGAGTAAATTTGAATTCAAATTCGAATTTGAATTGTGTTGACCTCGCACGTGTGAACTCGGCCGACATACTCGACGCGCGTGTCGAGTACAGTTTTGGGCCTGATGGGCTCTTTTTCTTACTCGGCTTCAGCTCTTCCATCTTGAGGTCCAGCTTTTCAATGGTTTCCCCTTGAGATCCATACTGTTTCCTGAGCTCCATAAGCTCTCTAGCAATAGGACCAACATCAAAATGGTTCCTCTTAGTCTCAACCTCTGAGCTAGGTTCTCCTTCTATCATAAGAGGCTCCTCGGGCTCTCCTAGGTGGTGAGTCGTAATGGAGTACGAAATAAAATTTTCCCACCCACTCAACAACTCAGCATCTAAATTTCTTTCTTCAATGAAGAAAAGATGCCCTTCTATGGTGGGCTTCTTCATCTTCTTAGGAATATCAAAGCTCATATGGAGATTCTTACCAAGGTTCAAGTCGATCTTACCCATTTGCACGTCGATAAGAGCGCCCGCAGTTGGTAGAAATGGTCTCCCAAGAATGAGAGGGTCTTTCGGTTCCTCATCCATCTCTAGAACCACAAAGTCGGTTGGAATTTTGACTGATCCAATCTTTACCGGTAAGTCTTCTAGCATCCCATGAGGCACTCTCACTGATCTATCAGCTAGAATAAGATGAATGCTGCTAGGCTTGAACTTATCAAATCCCAATCTCTTTGCAACAGACAAAGGCATCAAACTAACCGAAGCTCCCAAATCACAAAGACTATTGTTGAACACTAAGGATCCTAGTGAACAAGGTAGACTGAAGGAACCTGGATCACCTAGCTTCTTTGGTATCACCTTCCTTTGAATGATAGCACTACACTCAAAACTCAATTCAACTATTTACTTAGCTTCTTGGGATCTTTCCATAATCACTTCCTTGGGAGTATCAACCAAGGGTATCTTCTCTTCCAACTCTTTGATACACTTGATGAACATCATCTTATGTTTCTGGAAGATCTTTTCATTAATCTGTGCAATACTTTCTGGAAATGCCGAAGGTTCATAGGGAGGTGGAATAGGGATTGGGTTGCTCGGGTCATGTGCTCGTTCGACAAGCCGAGCAAAGAAGTCGAGTTTAATTTCCTGTCTTGATCTTGGTCGCAAAACCTCCCCTTCTTGAATCCCACTGTCCTCAGTGGCAGAATTACTAACTGTGGAGATAGCATGGGCATACTCCTTTGGATTTTGAACAGCTTTTCCAGGAAGTTGTCCAGGGTGCTTAGGAGCTGAAGTATAAGCAATGTAGCCCTCCATGCTCTTGACTCTATTGTTAAGTGCATCAATCTTTATATTCAAGTCGTTATAAGAGCAATCAATCCTAGTGGTAAGCTCAGCTAGCTTCTTATCCATGGTCATGGAACATGAAGCCTATCCTTGCACAAGTTGTTGAAGTAGAGTCTTCATCTCTGAGTCTTGTGCTGAAGTGTGCTGTTGTTGCTGGGTGAAGCCTGGAGGTCCAAAGTTGCCACATTGTTACTTCTGTAAGAGAGATTATGATGAGGGGGCTTGTAGTTGTTGAATCCCTTGTTGTAGCCACCTTGATTCTGTAGGTAGCTAACCTCCTCAATAGTAAGGTTCTCCCCATCTTGGAGTTGTGTAAGCTCTTCTTCTGTAATGTAGTGGACATTTCTCTGTTGAGCAAGCACCAAATAACAACGGCGCCAAATTGATACAAGGGTTTTCTGTGTCAATTCCCTAAATGCATCTTATGTCATTGCAGCATTTAAGGTGTCAATCCAAATGGGTGTAATTGCTATCAATCATGATATGATTAGAGAATACTAAGTCAAGCGAAGTGTGAATAGGTTTGGTGTGTTTCTACTAAACCTAAGCAACAGATTAACATGTAAATCAAATTTAGAAATTGAACTATACTAAGCAGAAGATAAAGAACATGAGTGATAAAACCAAGAAGTAAATGCAAGAACCAGAGAGTAAACCAAGCACAAAGAGAAGCACTCAGTCGAGTAAACTACCAACAGGTCGAGTACAATACTAAAAACACCAATTTTGCACGAGACGAACAGAGTACTAAAAACACGAGTTTTGCACAATAAAACAAAACAGAGCTCTTAAGAATGAGGTAATTGGTCTTAGTGGACTCCTCAATCCATTAGCTAACTAACAAANTCAATCAAGCTATCCCTAGACAATAGATTCAANACCAAATCAATCCACTTTCGTGACAATGATTCTCATAACTTTANAACTTCCTAATCTCAATTTTCATTGATGAAACATAATAAAGCAGGCTTTAAACACCAATCTATTAAAGTCAATAAGCAGTCTAAACATCCAANGTCTTGGGCTAGAATCTACAAATCTCTGAAATTAGTTGGTTTAGACATTTCATAAAACACTTGTTAGGTGGAGAAAGTCTGAAATCAATTTTCAATTGATCAGAAAGAAAATAGCATTAAGAACTCCTAAAACAGAAGGGAATCATGCATATAAACACTTAGTTAGCTAAAGAAAAGAGGAATCCACCTAAACCTAACCCATCCTCAAGAACTCTGAAGAAGACTACTCAAGAACAATGAAGAACATCATAGAACCACATGAGTGAAGGAGGCTTTTTGATTAAGAGGTTGTTGAAAGTAAGTTAAGAAACAGTGCGTTTTGCTCTGAGGGTGACAAAAAGGCGATTTAGGGTTTTAAGCTTCTCACGCAAGTTCCGAAGCCGCCGGAGGCTCTTCCGCTGCGGGATGCTGGAAGTTTGAGTCAGGAGGCAGTTGGGATACCGGTTGACATAGTGGTAGAGGTGGCGAGGGAAGAGTCGTTTCAAAATCGGGAAGAACCTTTGAGAGAAGAAGGTGAAATAGTGCAATCTCAGGTTAGGGAGTTGGCTATGAGCGAGTTCGAGAAAGTAGGTGCTGCAGTAAAGGATTGTGTTCTGGAAGTTGATTCTGAAACGCAAAACAAAGTTGGGTCTCCTGGAAATTTAAAAGGAGCGTGGGTAGTAGCGGTATTGAAAGGGATAGAGATGAAAACAGAGGAAATAGATGGTATACCAACAGCGACAATACCAAACAGTGTTTTTGATGAGGCAAAGCCGTTGTGGGAAGATTTCCTAGTTGGAAAGTTTCTTGCTAAGGCTCCTTTTTGGGAGGGATTCATGCTTTAGTGAATAAGATTTGGACGTTGGGGGACAAGTCTATGCGAATAGATGTGTTCGTGGTGGACCACACAACAGTGAGATTTAGAATAAAGGATGAGCGCATTCGCTCTCGGGTGCTACGAAGAGGCATGTGGAATTTATGTGGGGTTGTAGTGGTGTTATCTAAGTGAAGTCCTATTGTGGAAGCTGATCAAGAAGCAATAAAAAATATACCTCTTTGGGTCATAGTTAAGAATGTTCCACCAAAATATTTCTCTTGGAAGGTTCTAAGTGCTATCACTAGTCCACTAGGCATTCCAAGGAAACTACACCCATATACAGAAGCGTGCAAATCTTTTGAAGAGGCAAAAGTGTTTGTAGAAGTGGATTTGACAAAGAAATTACCTAAATATTTCTCTTTCAAATCTGAGAAAGGAGGTGATACTACCGTGGAGTTTGTGTATCCGTGGCTATCTCCACGATGTTGTAAATGTGAAAATGGGGTCACTTGGATGTGAACTGTTTGTCACAGGAGAAAGTAAGAGCTGTTGGGATCTCATGTGTGGATAAAGGGGCATCAATCACAACAGAGAGTACAAGGGAGGAGAGGGTTTTGGTTGCAGAGGCTGAGACCATTGAGCCTACAAGCGTACAAGATGTGGAAGAAGATAAGGCACTTAAACAACAGGAAAACCAAAGTGATAAAACGAAATCAATGGATGTAAGAGACAAGGACTGGAATACTCCTACTAAGATAATAAGAAGTCCGGGGAGGAACGAGGAGCTCAGTTATGGAGAGATCTCTATTATGTCTAATTCTTTTTCCTGCCTAAGTGAGAAAGGAGGAAAAGGTTAGGACATTGAAACAGAGAACCATGAATCGAATAATAACGGTGGAATAGAGGAACAAGATAAAAAAGAAGGGGTTAATCAAGACAATGAGGAAGAGAGTACGGGAAAAGATTGTCAAGATAGAAGTGTGGTACTGAGACAAACTTTACCTCGCGCATCAAAAGACAGTCACAAAGTTCTAGGCAACAATGCAAAACAAAGTACTAGGAGAGCAACTCAATGCAATCCTAACACACGTCCCATCCAACACCATCATTAATGTCTGGTTTCTTTTGGAATAATCGGGGTTTCAACAACAAAAGTAAACATGGAGTAATGCGGAAGTGGTTGAAAGAAGAAAATTTTGATTTTGGTTGCTTACTGGAAACGAAAGTGAAAGAAGGAAGAGCGAATCAGATAGTAAAATCAGTTTTTAAAGATTGGTCACTACTATCTAATTATGAAGAGCACATATTAGGAAGATTATGGTTAGTCTGGAAAAATACAGTAAGGGTCACTCCGATTTACAAGACTTCTCAGTTGATAACGTGCTCAATCCTCATCGAAGGTAGTAAAGAAGAGATATTTGTATCTTTTGTTTATGCTTCAAATTTTGCCATGGAAAGGAAAATGCTTTGGAGTGACCTCAGTTATCATCAGGACTCTCCTTTGTTTCGGGATAAAGCTTGGCTTATCTGTGGGGATTTTAACGAGATTTTGGAAGGTGATGATCACTCTCTTTACATCTCAACGCCACACATATCACCAGGAATGCGGGATTTTCAGGAGGTGGTGAGAAAATGTGAGCTTACTGACTTGAGTTACCAAGGCAAGAGGTTCACTTGGTGTAATAAAAGACAAGATGGAATAATCTGCAAGAAACTTGACAGAGTTCTGGTGAATGAGACATGGACTCAAAAATATATCAAATCTTATGCAGTCTTTGAGCATGGAGGATGTTTAGACCACATGAGATGTAGATTCTATCTAGCAGAGGAGATTCATAAGACTAAGCGTCCTTTTAAGTTTATGAATGTTGTGATGACGCATTCAGGATACCAGGCAGAATTTGAACAGAGTTGGAAAAGATCACAACCACTTTTTCACTCGACTTCAGCAATGCACATATTATCCAAGAAACTAAAAGCGCTAAAACCGCATCTGAGAGCGATAGGTTAACAGTTAATAGGAGCTATTATTGTTCGAACCAAAGAAGCTTTTAAAAAACTCTGTGAGCTACAGCGACAATGGCTTTCCCGACATCGCAAGCTATCATTGATGAGACTGCTGCTTATGACAAATGGAGGAGATTATTGGATATTGAGGAGAGATTCTTACAACAAAAGGCCAAACTCCATTGGATGAACATTGGAGACCAAAATAACAAGGCTTTCTATGCTTCTGCCAAGCTAAGGGAAATAAGAAATAACATAAGAGAAATTCAGTGTGAGGATGGTACAATAGCTGGAACTCAAGAAAGCATTAAGGCTGAAGCAGAGAGATACTTTAAAGACTTTCTCTCCATGAGGCCTACAGATTACGTTCAATGGTCAAAGGAGGAGCTGGAGAATATCTTGGATTTTAAGTGTGATGAACATGACAAACAAATGTTAACAAGCGAAGTTTTGGAGGAGGAAATAAGGAAGGTGCTCTTTGCAATGCCTGCAAACAAATCCCCTGGCCCCGATGGTTTCACGTGTGAATTTTTTAAAGATTCATGGTCTATAATTCACAAAGATGTGGTGGTAGCAGTTCAGTCTTTTTTCAAGACAGGTTTTCTCCCTAAAGGAGTTAACTCAACCATATTAGCTTTGATACCAAAGAAGAAGGAAGCAATGGTTATGAAAGATTATAGGCCCATCTCTTGCTGCAATGTTCAATACAAGTTGATATCAAAGATTCTCGCAAACCGGCTTAAGAGTATTCTCCCTAAGTTCATCTCTCCAAACCAATCAGCTTTTATTAAAGATAGATTGTTAATGGAAAATCTCTTACTCGCAACAGAGGTCATCAAAGACTACCATAAGGACTCTGTTTCTCCTCGCTGTGCAATGAAAATAGACATATCCAAGGCGTTCGATTCAGTTCAGTGGTTTTTTTTACTCAATACACTGAGAGCCCTTGATATTCCGGAGCAGTATGTTAATTGGATTCAAAAATGTGTCACAACAGCCTCTTTCTCGGTGCAAGTAAACGGAGAACTTGCAGGATATTTTAACAGCGATCGCGGGCTTCGCCAAGGCTGCTCTCTGAACCCTTATCTTTTTGTCATCTGCATGAATGTGCTCTCTCGCAAGTTGGACAAGGCTGCAGCCGACGAAAAAATGGATTTTCATCCTAACTGCAAACAGATGAAATTAACACATCTATGTTTTGTTGATGACTTGATGGTTTTTGTCGCATGAAATAAGAAATTAATAGGAGGAGCACTAGAGGTCTTTGATGATTTTGCGGTTCACACAGGACTCAAAATCAGCCTTGAAAAGTCCACACTTTTTATGGCTGGGGTACATATGAGAGCTAAAGAAGAGATTCTAACCCAGTTTCCTTTTGAACAGGGGACACTTCCGGTGAGATATTTAGGATTACCTCTAATGACAAAGCAGATGACTTCCTCGGATTATCTGCCCCTTTTGGAGAAGATTCGATCGCAAATAAAATCATGGACAGCTAGAACTCTCTCTTTTGCGGGAAGGCTTCAGCTAATTGGTTCCGTGATATTCAGTTTAACAAATTTCTGGATTGCAGCGTTTAGGCTACCAAAAACTTGCATAAAGGAAATCGATAAGATGTGTTCAGCTTTTCTTTGGTCTGGACCTACTTTGAATCCGAAAAAAGCAAAGGTTGCATGGTCAGAAGTGTGTACACCCAAAAGTGAAGGAGGTCTAGGGCTGCGATCACTCGAAGAAGCGAACAAAGTGTGTGTGCTCAAGCTTATATGGAGACTCCTGTCTGCGAAAGATTCCTTATGGGTAGACTGGGTTAATAGACACCTTATCCGGGGAGGTTCATTCTGGGCGGTAAAGAATAATACATCAAGCGGGTCTTGGATTTGGAGAAACATGCTAAAATATCGACAACTAGCTAAGGAGTTTCATAGAGTGGAAGTGCATAACGGTGAGAGCACATCTTTTTGGTTTGACTCATGGTGTTCGATGGGACGTCTTCATGAGAAGCTAGGAGATAGGGGTATCATTGACATGGAGATTCCGCTAGAGAGCAAGCTTTGTGAAGTGATGAACAGAGACAGGAGAAGGAACCATCATCGAGACTTACTGAACCAAATTGAGGAAGAGCTTCGATGCCAAGGACAACACAGCTTGGAAACAGAGCCGGATGCAGCGTTATGGAAAGGGAAATATGACTACTACCGGAAACAATACAGTTCTCGAGAGAGTTAGTCACAAATTCGCTTACCAAAGGCTGAGATGAGTGGACATAAAGAGATTTGGTTTGCTGGGGCAACTCCAAGGTATGCTTTTATCACATGGTTGGTTGTTAAAAACAGAATTGCGACAGGCGAACGAATGGCGAACTGGCAACTAAATGCGGATACGAGTTGTGTTTTCTGCAAGCACCCTATGGAGACGCGAGAACATCTTTTTTCCAATGTCCTCTCTCTAGGAAAATATGGGAGAAACTGGTTCGAGGTATTCTATTACACAAGTTCTCGGAAAAGTGGCTAGAAGTGATGAAGGAACTAACCAACAATGATCATGACAACACCAAGAGATTCATCCTTAGGTTTGTGTTTCAGAACACGATACATTCCATATGGAGGGAGAGAAATGATAGAAGGCATGGAGCATTCTCAACACCGAAAAAAATAGTCAAGTTGATTGATACCAACATTAGAAACCGCTTGAGCACACTAAGGCAAGGGAAGGTGGAAAAATATGTGAGAGGAATCCAAATGTTGTTCTCATCGAGATAACATCATAGAGTCGAGATTTATTGTCTAAGTTTTATGATATGTTCCTAAAAATTTTGCATTACCATGTATAAACGTTTATTTTTCTTTGAATATATTTTAACATTAAATTCAAAACAAAAAAAGGAACATCATAGAACAAAACCCAGAAAATTCATAAAACTCAGAAATCATTATAAACTTAGCAAATGATAGATCTCAATAAGATAAACAAGTTTGCAGAAGAA
>Ga0041059_1003474_pt1 | contig 10765 bp, 10 predicted proteins | sample AraColnosormetaG_FD_56232 | JGI IMG/M metagenome (GOLD analysis project Ga0041059, IMG submission 56232) | Arabidopsis roots microbial communities from North Carolina, USA - Col MF nosort | ecosystem: Host-associated > Plants > Roots > Unclassified | place: USA: North Carolina | collected... | reverse complement strand
TTTATTAATATTTAATCAATTTTCTTTGTTAATTTTTGAGTTTTTTTTTTTGTCTTAAGTCTTTTGACAGAAGTGAGCCCGAAATGAACGTGATCCGTTGATTTGTAAATTTGTGACCGTTGGATTATTCCCGTTTTTTTTGTAGAAACGATATGTTAAAAAAGAATCTCTAATTTGGTTTAACAGATAACGCCGCGATTACAACAACTGTAACCAAATAAACAACAATAAGCATCTAATTTTGCTTTCGTTACTACTAAAAGACTAAAGATAATGCAGGCGATATAAACATAAAATCTAGGGTTCTTACTATTTTAGGTAAGGGTTGTTTAACAGATTCTGGATCTTACTACGTTATCGATGGTGAACATTTTCCAAATAAGTATTCATTTGTTCTCATTCTTGTATGAAATCTTTGTTAAAATCAGAATTCATTCTTTAGACCGGTGTTGAAATAATCAACAAACCAAATATATAAATAGACTGACTGACTTGATGACATATTCAGAACAAATCCAAGGAAACAAAAACAAAACAAAACAATGAGATGATTATAGTCACAAGTTCTGCATAGCAAAACTCTTACAACACAAATAATATACAGATAAGATAACCTCTTTTGGTGGAACATAACCAAAGTTGAATACTCCTCTCATACTAGTCTGTTCCCGGCATTGGAACCATCATATGCTGCTGAGCCTACAATTATACCGAGTCCAATGTCAAATTAGTTCACAGATTTTGAGGTATTCATAGATTATAACATAAGTGATGCTTTACAAGTTTTCAATTCTTAACAAATTAGAAGAGAATGATGCGTATTGCTTGAGTGTGAAGAGAAGAGAGGAAAAGTTACTTGAGAGTTCCCATAAGGACCTTGGTGAGCAAGCTGCGAGAACTGCCAAATGGTAAACAAACCCCATGAATGTCAGACTAACTTAGCTAAAGCGGAAGAGAGAATACGTGCAGATGAATGCGAAGACGAAAAAATGGTCAAAGGCATGAGATTTGAGACATATACCTGGCCATTTTGGCTTGATTGCCCATCTTTCTTTGCATTTGGATCCCCACCTTTTGCTGATCCCTTTGTGTCACCCTATTGATCATTGAAAAGGATAAGGAAAGCATAAATAGTTTGATACATAAGTTGACAAAAAGAGATGATTCACGGAAGCCATAAAGATCATAGATCGTTGCAAGTTTTAGGAATGAACAAGAAATAGAATAAGAAGAACCACTGACCTCCATCTGTGATATTCCAGTTCACGTAGTAGAGCAAGAAAAGGAAAAGGAGAAACAGAGTAAGTTAGTGAAATTCAAAAACTCTCTTCACACAACAGCATAACTAATAAACATCGTACTCAGAACATACCTCTCTATATCTCATCAGGTAAACCTTGAGAGGTTCCATGTAGTCTTCAAATCCTAAAGTAGCCATTGCCCAAAGCAAATCATCTCCATTAATAGTCTTCCTTTTCTCTCTTTGACATTTATCACTCGCTCTGCTCATCAACGTCATAGAAAAACCATTGCATCATCAAATATGCAACATCAAAGCCAAACAAAGATGAACAACAAGAAAGAGTAACCAATGTAAGGACTAAAAAGGCCTCAACTTTCACTAGTTAAGAAAAACCCAAAAATCACTATAAAGTTTAAGACTTGAAACTAAAACTCAAAGTTCCTATCAAGCCTCTAAACATTCAGCAAGAGCAAACACAACATAGCATTGTTAAAAGGTTAAAAAAGACATACTCGCTGGTGACGAAACTGATGAATTCAGAGACACATTCCTGCACAATCTCCTTAGCATCTTTAGCGATTTTCCCATTAGCAGGAAGACCTCTTTTCATGATACGGCTTATGTTAGCAATCGGAAGAAACCTATCTTGCTCACGAACATGTAACGACCTGGGACTTTGATCTCCACCACTCTCATGGCTTCCACAGCCTCCGGGACTCTTGGCCTGCGACTCCGCCATCTCAGAAAGAAAAAAAAACCCTAACTTTACAACAATTAACACAAAATAGACAAAACCCATCAACAGAAAACGAAGAAAATCAGAGACAAAACACATCCTAATAAGATATGAAAAGGGGAAAATTGAAATGAAGCAATGAATCAGAGAAGTTGAGAGAGAAGATTGATTTACCAGAAGAATTCGAAAAAGGGCGGGAGTGAAACAGAGAGGTGTTTGTTGATTGGAGGAAGAGAGGAGGCAGAGAGGGAGAGAGATCGAGAGAAGAGGAGAGATTGATCGGACGCTTGAGAAAAGAAGAGAGATGACAACGTCTGCGATTGAGAGATTAGGTTTTCACTTTTATCAGCACCGTTCGTTTTTTTTTTAATCTCTTTATTTATTTTCTCTCTGGTTCATATTCTACCAAATCCAGAAACGCCACGTGTATTCATTATCTTTAACCATTAAGGGGAACTTTATTATTATTCAATCCCTTTATATAAGTTTACTTTTATTCATTTTTATTAAATTTTGATTTTTGATACATTTTCTTATTGTATAGTAGGGAAAGTAATTTTTTTTTTTCGAAAACTTATTAGGGTTTTAAAAGTTATTTAAGAATTCAATTAACTATAAACATTTTAAAATTTACAAATTTTCCTAAAATACAAGAAATAGGTAAAATCTATAAACAATTACGAAAATATTTGTGATCATTTTAATATTTTTAAAACTTCTACTATTTTATGAAAATAAACAGAAAACAATAATTTAGAGAGAGGAAATGTATCTGAGTCATATTAAAATATTTAGTTTCTTAATACACAAGCTAAGTACATATATCTTTCAAATATAACTATTTTCCTTGTAAAAAATGCATCTATATCAAACACACTTAAGGCAATAACTAAAGTCTTCTTTTCTCACTTCTTTACCAGCTTCATTTTTGTTAATCATATTTATCAAAGTTAATTAATTATTTTTATATATAGGTATTACGTTTTGGATATTAACATTATATATATATTAAAAAAATTTAACTACCAAAATTATGTTTTGATTGATAACACAATAATGACACTAACACAATTTACTAGATTACACATTATAATCAACCTATTTTTTGTAGGGCATATTTTTGTTCTAAATTATTTTTTAAGTTTTGCTTTAATTTTGCTTAATTTATTATTAAACTTTAAACATTGATTTTTTTTATATGTATAATATTTTTTAAAAATATTAAAGCATATTTTTCGCCTATGACATCAAAATTAGCACGGCTCTAGACACCAGTAGCAAAATAGGCATATGCACCGAATCAAAGTATCAGCTCTGCTCTTATGTTACCTCATGTTTCTTCTTCCGCTCAATGAAAACAACTACAGATCGCGAGGCGGATTATAGCGGATTCGGCCGATAGGCTTCCCTCCTTGTAATATGTATGTCGGCCATCCTGTGGTTTCAAGGTTCTCGGGAGCAGCCTCAGTAGTCTCTACGAAGAGATTATTGTAACCTGCGGAAGCTGAAGATACAAGACACTGGATGAAGTCAATATCACCTTCGATGTTGTTAGAGATGAGGATAATATTGGATTCTGTAGGATAGTCCACAGGAGTGTCCATTTCCCACAAAAGAACGTCTACATGTATGACATATGGAAGAAAGAGATCTTACTGGAGAAATCTTCACTCATGGTTTCGACTGAGATCACGATATAGAATTGGGAGAGAAGAAAAGAAAAACATAGAGCAAAACGGAGAACGCGTGCATAAACAAAGATAAAATAAAAAATAGATCACGCAGTAATATTGTCGACACCTTGTGAGCTTACGCTTTGGTCCATAGGCGGCTTTCCTCCATCTAATAGGCTTGTACAATCAGATACTGAGCTTGAAGTAGGAAACACCTTTTCTGTATCATGAGGCTGTACCAAGAGAACATTGGACTCCACTTTCTCAGTATCAGTATCATGTACCAAGAGACCATTGGACTCCACTTTCTCAGTATCAGTATCCTGTACCAAGAGAACATTGGACTCTTCTTTCTCAGTATCTGTATAGTCAGTATCAGTTTCCCAGCTAGTACAAGAAGAAGTATAGTCAACAATTTCTTCTATAGGCTTTTCTCCATTTAAAAACCTTGTACATTCAGATATGGACTCTGGAGTATGAAATAGCTTTTCTAATGGGGCCTCATCATCAGGCTGTACCAAGAGAACATTGATCAAACTTCTCGATTCCAAAGCCCAAAGAACCCTGATCGGCCTCCTTGTTTTCAAGGTTTTTTTTTTGAGATTACCAACATATTTTTTGGCTTATAAGCACTGAGAAAAACATCCCATATCATTAAATCAATGTTTTAAAAAAAATATAGTTATAGATTATAGTGTTTAAATTCATGTTCTATAATTTTAGCGTAAATTTTTTAGAATAACATGTATTTATCAGAATTATGTTTTCAAAACGTAAAATAAAAGTGTACACCATTCAAGCCCTTTATTAACCTACTGTATCATGAGAAGTAACTCGTGGGTTTGGTTTGACCACTACTAACACAACTGCGCCTGAATCTCGAATGTGTCAATAACCTATAGAACTTATTTCTACGAGAGCATAAACATCATCCTATATAATCAGTTGAAAATGTGAAAATCAGTTAAAAGAAAACATAATATATCACAATCCCACATAAATCACCGAGTTAGTCTGAAAACAATAAAAGAAAAACAAACAAACTCGAAGCACTTCTTGTAACCTCGAGTCCAAAAGAAAGAAAAAAAAGTAGTGTTAAGCTCAAAACTAATAACTAAAGACCAGAGACAATGTGAAAGGTCAAAAACACAAGCAAGTAATGCATCTGTACAAACAAAGCCGAATCTACTACCGAGCTGTTGGCTGCAATACTGATTCATCAATGGATACATAACTCTGTGATCCAGCCAGGTCAAGCATTCCCATGTTGAGCGAAGACGAATGAGCCGAGCTCCTGGAAAACTCGTCTGATATACCGCCTCTTGCAGCCAACGCTTCCTTCTCGATCCTAATCGCGTCTTGGATATCTTTTTGCACCTCGGACATCGAAGGTCTCATGTTCCCGTGCGGTTTCACACACAGCAACGCTTTCTCCGCAATCTTCCACATTGATTGGAGACTGTAATCATCTTCCGCTAGCGCTGGATCGATGATCCCTCGGATGTCCCCGTTGTCTATATGCATCTTAGCCTACAAAAACCGTTACCAAGCGATAATTTATAAACCGTTATGATTCCATATTACATATATCCAAACAAAGCGTAACCACACAAAAAAAAAGTTGAACTAACCCATTGGACTATGTTCCGGCAGTTGACACCAAAGCTTTCATTCGATATGGCTTCTTGGCCAGACATTAGCTCAAGAAGAATGACTCCGAAGCTATATACATCACTCTTCTCTGTTAACTGCTGCGATATATAGTACCTTTAACATCGAATAAAGAAAATATGTGAGTTCTTGATATTATGCTAGTTTTGGTGAATCTATCTGAAGTTCTTGGTATTAGTTTAAGTCTTAGCTTACTCGGGGTCAAGATATCCAACTGTGCCACGGACAATGCTGGAGACATGTGAGGTCCCGTCAACTGCGAATTTCGACAAACCGAAATCTGAAACCTTTGCCCTCATGTGTTTGTCAAGTAGGATGTTACTAGTCTTGAGATCTCTATGTATGATTGCTGGAACACACCCTGTGTGAAGATACTCGATCCCTACAGAAACAATCAAAACCAACAAAATCAAATATCGAAAAAATGGCTTTCTGTTTTGTTGTACAATTCACGGACCTCGGGCTGCATCTTCAGCTATCTCAAGCCTTTTAATCCAACTGATTCTCCGGTCACGTGGTACCACGCCTGAAAATAAATCCACTTGTTATCATAATGTTAAGCCAAAAGGCTGAAATATACCATCCTATCATAAAAAGATATGTTACCATAAAGATGCTCCTTCAAAGTCCCATTGTGCATGAACTCATACACAAGCATGTTTTTTCCCTCTTCTTGGCAATAACCAAGAAACTGCACAAGGTTCCGATGATGTATCCTTGAGAGTAATGTAACCTGAAAAAACCATAATCACTTGTGTTACTTCCTAAGCAAAATAAAATAAAACTAGATACTTAGGCACATGGTTTTAGACTAAGGCAGATTTACCTCGTTTGCAAACTCTCTCTTTCCCTGATATGAATTATTTGCAAGAACCTTTACAGCAATCTCTTTCCCCTCCCTTGTTTTACCATAGTATACGATTCCAAAACCTCCCGACCCAATTCTCTTTTCGAATTTTTTTGTGGCTTCCTCGATCTCATAAAGTGTGAAGCAATGTGCAGCGTCTCCATGAGCTTCACTCAAGGTAGACGAAACTCTCTGAATCGGTAAGGGACGATTCGTTAACTCTGCTGAAATAAACCCAAGAAAAAAGGTAAGCATATTCATTCAAAATCAAGATACACTATGAAACCGGTATACTTGAAGAAATATAACATACCCGAAGTTTTTCCCAACTTGTTATTCTTCTTGCTTTTGCACATGACGATGCAAGAAATGATGGTTGCAATTAGCAGAACAAAAGCACCAACTGATGCACCGATGATGACACCGAGCTTCTTGCCTTTATCTCCACTTTTTTCAAGGTTAAGGTTCCCAGAGAAGCTGAAGGAAGAAGAATACATGTGTTACTGAGAAGATCTAGCTAGGAACTATTCATGCAAAAGCAGTTTAAATCCGACAATATACTTACTTTGAGATCACATCTTTGGCCAGGTCTGATGGTATTGTTCCTGTTAACACATTGTTCTGCAGGTACCTGCAATCATAAAGCAGGTTGGGTGCATAAGAATGTAGATTAAAAGGTCATCCCCACCACACAAATTAATATATCAAACTATCCTTTAAAAAAAGCATACAGTTCTTTCAGGTTTGGGAGTTTCGTCAACGAGGAAGGGATCTTTCCGGTTAGTCGGTTGTTCTCGAGGTGTCTGCCACAGTCCATTATATATTTATAGTTAGATGAAGGCAAGAAAAAATATATAAACTCCAAAGAAAGTGATTTTACATTATCTCCAGGTTTGGACACCGAGAGAAATCCGGTATTGGACCCGTAAAAGAATTCCCATCAAGCCATCTGCCATTGACAAAAGTTGCAACATCAGTAAAGAGAATATCTCTATATAATCCCAAATTCAAAAGTCTAAGAAATAAGTAACTTACAACTCAACCAAACCAGTCAATTTCACCAGGTCAGAAGGTATATTTCCCGTCAAGTTCATACTCGACAGCTTGCTGCAGAAAGAATGAAGCATAACATAGTTGAAATATGCAGACAAAAAGACATATTGCAAATAAAGGTACTAAGATAGACTTCCTTACATAGCAACAACCCTTGGTTGTGGATCCGAATTGCATTGCACCCATGACCACGGTGAGGGTGAACAAGGGTCACCGCCTTCTTGAGCCCATTCAGTGGAAGAATATAGCGATGCCACATTAGCCATAACAGTTGCTGCAATACAAGCAATCATCTTAGAATCAAATGTGAGGCCACAACACTAAGAGGAGGGGCTAGTTGTACTCACCATCTACTGAACCATCGCTTTTCCGCAAATATTTGCTGATCTCCATGGCATTCAGAATAGGTCCCCTAGAAGAATCAGCCGTTTTGGCAAATCGAAAGTTTAGCACAAATGGAAGTGTTATGTTAGGATAGCCAGGTGCATAAACGCGATACGGTCTCTGTGTATTTTCCTTGATGTTAACAACCGATTTGCTATACTCAGGCTGCTCAGGTAGAACTAATCTAAACTTCCTTGACTCATCCTCAGCCAAATCCTCGATTTCAGCAAAGTATGTGAATGCCCAACCAAAACCAGGGAAGCCATCTAGGTTCATTCTGTAAGTTAAGGACCCGTTTGTTCCAACCACAGCCGTCTGCATAACCTTCTGAGGCGGTCTGTCATCGACCCTGCTTTCGATTGGCAATGTAGTCGACACTCGCACAGTCCCAGCAGCAACATCCACAAGATAATTAGGCTTCTTTTGCAAATCAGATTCCCATATTCTATCATACGGATCATCCGGGTACCTGCAATACCAACTCATTTCCTTAACTCATCCTGATAAATCACAATGCTGAAACAACAAACAGATTATGAACTGTATACTGACCTCACAGAAGCTTCACTTTCAGCCCCGAAATTTATCCGTGCTGCAACACTCAGGTAAAACCGGTCTTCAGATAGCATCGAACCATACATCGAACCACTCAACTGCCTAAGCTCAAGAGTAGATATAAACGGCTGTCCAGTTGTGGCATTTGACAAACAAACACTAACAGTAGGAGAAGAAGCCAGAAACACCAGTTCTGCAGTTTCGATTATATAGGTTTCAGAGATAACAATGGTCGCCCAATGAGTCGCCCCGAGGGAGATATCGAATTTGGGATACACATTGTTGCTGTTGTCGAAATTACCATACAAGAAAGTAGCTCTAATGAGATATCTATTCCTACTCGTGACATTGAGAGTGTAGCAATACTTTCTTGAATCAGCAGGGAAATGCCTTAAAGTCGTGTACTGAGTTCTTGTTTCGTTAACGGACGATATATTAGCGGTTTCTCCATAAATGAGATGATTATCAGGTGACCATTTGAGTCCAAGTTCATCAGTGAATGGCTCTGCACCTCCACAATCCAAGCTCACAAAACCTGCCTTACCCAAAAAAAAAAAAAAGTTTGATTCTTTGTGTTACCATTCCCTTTTTCCCTACTTCAATCTAACTAAACAAACATATATGAGCATAACTACACACAAATCTCAAACACCACCAGCTCTTGAGATTTGTTAACAAAAGCCTAAACTTTCAAAAATCCTTGTTACTACTACATCACATAAAAATAGAATCTTTCCAACTATTTCAACAAGGAAACATCAAAAAGTACTCAGAAGCAGTCAATTACCTGGAGCTTGTGCTGATGAAGAAGTGAAGAGACAAGTTGAAACCAGTAAACACAACAAAAGCAGTGAGATTCTCACCATCTCCAGCTCAGACCAAACAAACACTTCACACAAGTTTAACGCATAAATGGCGTTACAAAATAAAGGAACCAAAAAAAGCTAAATGTGATCCCAAAAAAGTGAAAAAAGTGAAATTTCCAGAAACAGAACCAAACAGACCCTAAAATTACTTATCTTTACTATCAAGAGAGATCTAAAGACCCATAAATGGTTTAACCAAACCCAAAAACCCAAAAAGATAATAAAAATCAAAAAATTGGGGAACGTGAGGAGATATGAGTGTGTTTCTTCCTCGTTAAGTGTTTGCTTTTTTTATGTGAGAGAGGAACAGCTTCAAAGCCAGTGGAGGTAAGTGGTAAAGGTACAATTGTTGGGTCCATCTTCCTAGCCTGGACTCTACGTACATCTAACGGTTCAATTGCTTTACCTTTAAACTCAATGGTCCAGATTCGTTGTGTTCCACCTTTAACGTGTTGTAGTGAATTCCACCACCAAGCAGTCTCCAGCGAAACGGTGTCATTTTAATATATTTCTTTTTCTTTTTGTTCAACATTTTTAATATATTTCCGGATTTGAATAAATGACATTCTCTGCCTCTAAGAATATTTAAGAGCTACATCCACATGTTTATTGTTTTATGGGAAATTAATAAATAATATTTTTTTCATCCAGATTAGATCATTTCAATATAGGGAAGTGATTAAAGTTTGTATGAATTTTGTTTTTTAGTGATCAAAGTTCTCTTGTTGATATACTTTTAAAACTAAAATAAACAGGTTACCTTATTAAACAATGAATTCAGGTATGAAATTTGTAAATTGATGATCACGATAATTTTCCTTAATTATCTAATTCTAAGATAGTCTAACCATGAATATTCTTATAATATCTTAACTGTATAGGAGATTCTATTTTCATCCCTAAATTATATTCGTAATTTTATTCGGATATACTTGCTTTTATTTTCGTCAACAGATATATATATATATATATATATATATTATTTATTTTTAATTTTCATTAAAATTAGTGATTTAATTCTCTATTATTTGTGTACTATATAAAACAAACAAATGAATCTTATAATGTTTGCTTTTTCGTCCATAAATATTTCCGGGAAAAATCGTTAGATATAAATCGAACCTAGTGGTGAGTGACTCACACACATGTGACAATTCCCAAAATAAGTCCCCCACGTACGCTATGTCTGTTTTAGTGTGCATGTAGTAACTATTATTTACTGATTTAGAATATAACTAGCATTTGGCCCCTATTTAGGGATAACATTGTTTTAGATTATATCTGTTACAACTTTTAACTAAAAATTTTAAAATAAAGCAGACAGTATTAATATACAACAAATTTATTATCATTGATCGAAGAATATACAAAGATTAAGAAAAAGATATAAAGAAGGTACAACTTTTCTACCCAATGAATCAATTGCGATAGGCAATAACTAACAAATCAAGAGTTTAGAAATATAAGAGAGTATAAGTACGAAAATTATGCTGGGTATATACATGTCCGCTTATTTCATCATTAGCTCCAACCAATTGTAATGTGTTTTTCTTCTCATCATTAGTAATTCAGTTTACAAACATTCGTTGACACCCAAAGCTTGGAAGTCTAAAAAAAAATGTAAAATATGCACAAGTAAGTAACTACATGACGCAGACGCTGCCTTTGAAACAATATCAAAGATATTGCAGATATAAAGAAGTAAAATAAGAGATGACTTTAAAATTGAAGTATTTG
>Ga0041059_1003473_pt1 | contig 10766 bp, 1 predicted proteins | sample AraColnosormetaG_FD_56232 | JGI IMG/M metagenome (GOLD analysis project Ga0041059, IMG submission 56232) | Arabidopsis roots microbial communities from North Carolina, USA - Col MF nosort | ecosystem: Host-associated > Plants > Roots > Unclassified | place: USA: North Carolina | collected 2013-09-02 | reverse complement strand
AATATAACTAGATGTCATATGTATGAGTGAGTATGAGAACTAGAACCGCAATCGAATCTTAAAAGCCTAAGTATTGAATCTTTGTTAGAAGATACAAAGACCCTCATACGAACTTCGGCTACACCATCAAAGCTTTGAGAATCAAGAAGAAGCTTGGTTAGTGTTTTGGAAGAATATGAATTGATGTCATGTGTATGATTGAGTATAAGAACTTAAACCACAACCGGAGCTTAAAAGCCTAAATAGTGTTTCCTTGTTAGAAGATACAAAGGCAAAGACTCATACGGAGTTTAGCTACACCATCAAATCTTTGAGAAGTAAGAAGAACCTTGATTAAAAATAGGGGTCAAATATGACTCGATGTCATGTTTATGAGTGAGTATAACAACTAGAACCGCAACAGGATCTTAAAAGCCTAAGTATTGTATCCTTGTTAGAAGATATAAAGACAAATACTTATACAGATTCCCCTACACCATCAAAACTTTGAGAACCAAGAAGAAGATTGGTTAGTGTTTTAGAGTGATATATGACTAGATGTCATGTGTATGATTGAGTATAAGAACTTAAACCGCACGGGATCTTAAAAGCCTAAATTGTGTTTCCTTGTTAGAAGATACAAAGCCAAAGCGTCATACGAACTTTTGCTACACCATCAAAGCTTTGAGAAGCAAGAAGAAGCTTGGTTAGTTTTTTGAAGTCAAATATTACTAGATGTCATCTGTATGAGTGAGTATGACAACTATAACCACAACTGGAACTTAAAAGCCTAAGTATTGAATCTTTATTCGAAGAAACAAAGAAAAAGACGCACATAGACTCCGTCTACTCCATAAAAAGATTTGAGAAGCAAGAAGAAGTTTTGTTAGTGTTTTGGAGTCGAATATGACTTGATGTGATGTGTATGATTGTGTATAAGAACTTAAACCACAACTCGAGCTTAAAAGCCTAAATAGTGTTTCTTCGTTAGAAGATATAAAACCAAAGACTCATACGGAGTTTAGCTACACCATCATATCTTTGAGAGGCAAGAAGAAGCTTGGTTAGTATTTTGGAGTCAAATATGACTAGATGTCATGTGTATGATTAAGTATAAGAACTTAAAACACAACTAGAGCATAAAAGCCTAAGTAGGGTTGCCTTGTTAGAAGATACAAAACCAAAGACTCATAAGGAGTTTAGCTACACCATCAAAGCTTAGAGAAGCAAGAAGAAGCTTGGTTAGTGTTTTGGAGTAAAATATAACTAGATGTCATATGTATGAGTGAGTATGAGAACTAGAATCGCAATGGATCTTAAAAGCCTAAGTATTGAATCTTTGTAAGAAGATCAAAGACAAGGACTCATACGGACTTCGGCTACACCATCAAAGCTTTGAGAAGAAAGAAGAAGCTTGGTTAATGTTTTGGAGTCGAATATGACTTGATGTGATGTATAATATTGAGTATAAGAGCTTAAACCGCAACTGGACCTTAAAAGCTTAAGTAGTGTTTCCTTATTAGAAGATACAAAGCCAAAGACTCATACGTAGTTTATTATAACCATTTTTTATTTTGTTTTCATGATGATAAGCATTTTAAAAGTTGATATTAGAAAACATCTATGACATCATTACCGCCATAAAATGATGAGGGTACAAAATTTTGTACCACCAAAATACTACTGATTGATTGTAATTACGTATTAAATAAGATGAGGTGATTTTGAAATTCCGTAGTCAAAGTTTTTGTATATATAAAAACAGTATATACTACAAGAAAATAGTCAATTTGCAAGGCAGTATTGCGTGGGAAGACATTTTCGCTAATTTGCGAGGTTATTGCGAGTAAATTGCTACAAACCTGGCGCTCGTTGCAACTCCGTTGCAAACTTTGCGAGGAAAGTACAAGTACTTTGCAAAGAAAAATATCCTCCGTCGCAAATCTCAAGCAGATACTTCGCAAATCTTTACCCTAAACCCTAAAATACATAAAAGTGTTTTGCGATCTTTGATTTTTTCATTTATAAATGTTGATATGGTTCAAATTACCTAGAACTACTCTCTCAAATAAGAGATCAATTGCAGTATTTTAGGATCGAATTCACGGAGTTCTTTTCTTCAAACAGTGAGTTGAATGTCGAGATTAAGCTAGCAGGGTATGAGTGATATAGCAAGAAAACAAAGTAAGAAAACAGCAAGATTGATTGTGTTGTAAACGATTTTATAAAAAGCTATGAACAGGGTATTCTCAGGAAACTATTGGTTGGTAGATCTAATGAAAGCTAGGTTGTTATCGAACGATTCTTAAACTCAAACTCTAATTATGGAATAACCGGTGGGCATGCCGCAAAACTCCCTATATCTATAGCTAATAATAACCAAAGAAGCCGAGAAACTATCAACCTAAATATGCATTCTTAACGAGTTCAATTGTTCATCTTAGTAGATAGGCCGATTCTTATTACACACCTATAAACAAAACTCATCAAATAATAGATCCAACTACAGATACCTATGGCGGGCATACTTAATGTCTGGATTCAAGATCTAGTTAATTACTCTAGATCTAGTATAAAGCATAATTAAAGATGAAGAATTCTACAGATATCCTAGCAAATGGGGCAATCTACTAAACCATATGAACCCCTTATGAGAAACCCTATTCCCAACAAGCAGATTACTCAGACATATTGAATGAAACAAGCAACATATTTGGGTGTGAAAGATAAACACAGTAAATAGAGAAGGGAAAAGAAGGGATCTCTTCACTGTATTAAGATCTGAATGAAACTCTGAAAACAACCGACGAATAGCTTATGTCTCTCAGTAACAGGGTTTGTAGAAAACTTGATGATAGAAACTAGATGAAAGACTTGATAATAAAAACTAGGTCTAAAAATAATAGAAAGACCCTAAAAACGTCCAGGGACTAATAATGAAAATAGGGAAGTCTTCTTGGGCAAATTTCCTCTTCTGTAAACTCGAAAGAGTCCAGGACTTTTGCTGGACCAAAACTGGTGTCGTTCGACACCAAGAGTGTGTTGATCGACACTCCTCGCTGATTCCTGAATCCAAATTCGTCCTTAGCTTCCTTTTATTTTAGCTCTTGCTCCAAAATATCTCCTTATCTCCATTGTTGTCCCACTGCATAGAATACATGAAAAGACACTAAAAAAGACTCGAGAAATAACATAAAGACTCAAAATCCTACACCTAAAACATAGATAAAAGCAGTGAAAATCGGGATATATCAAATGTGAATCTAAGTGACCATATAATCATACAAGTTTTTTCTATATGTTTGAATATTTGAGTATTTTTATAGGTTCTTTTTGGTATTCTCGATATTCTTGGTTATTCGGTCTAAAAATAATAATATGTTTTGAATATATACAGATCGTAGGTACTTCCGGTATTTTCGGATACCTAAAATATTTTTGTTCAGTTATGGTTGTTTCGGTACTCGAGTTATAATTCATTAAAGTATTTTAGAATGTTTGTTCAGTTTTAGTTCAATTAATGTTGGTATTGGGCTATGACACAAAAGCTAGAACCGTAATCGGATCCCAAAAGCTAAAGTAGTGTTTCCTGATTAGAAGATACAAATACAAACACTCATACGGACTTTGGCTACACGATTAAAGCTTTGAGAAGCAAGATGAAGTTTGGTTAGTGTTTTGGAGTCAAATATGACTAGATGTCATGTGTATGATTGAATATAAACACTAGAACCGCAACCAGATACCAAAAGCTAAAGTAGTGTTTCCTTATTAGAAGATACAAAGACAAAGACTCATACGAACTACGGCTACAGCATCAAAGATTTGAGAAGCAAGAAGAAGCTTGGTTAGTGTTTTGGTTTCAAATATGAGTAGATGTCATGTGTATGATTGAGTATAAGAACTAGAACCGCAAACGGATCTTAGAAGCCTAAGTGGTGTTTCCTTGTAAGAAGATACAAAGCCAAAGATTCATACGGACTTCGGCTACACCACTAAAGCTTTGTGAAGCATGAAAAAGCTTGGTTAGTTTTATGCAGTCAAGTATGAGTAGATATCATATGTATTGAGCATAAGAACTAGAACCACAACCGGATTTTAGAAGCCTAGTTGTGTTTCCTTGTTTAAAGATACAAAGCCAAAGATTCATACGGACTTCGGCTACACCATCACAGCTTTGTGAAGCAATAAAAAGCTTGGTTAGTGTTTTGGAGTCAAATATTACTTGATGTCATGTGTATGAATGAGTATAAATGACTATAAGAACTAGAACCGCAACAGGATCTTAAAAGCCTAATTAGTATTTTCTTATTAGAAGATACAAAGCCAAAGACTCATACGGATTTCGTCTACACCATCAAGGCTTTGAGAAGTAAGAAGAAGCTTGGTTAGTGTTTTGGAGTCAAATATGACTTGATGTCATGTGTATGATTGAGTATAAGAACTACAACCGCAACCAGATCTTAAAAGCCTAAGTAGTATTTCTTTGTTAGATGACACAAAGCCAAAGATTTATACGGATTTCCGCTACACCATCATAGCTTTGAGAAGCAAGAAGAAGCTTGGTTAGTGTTTTGAAGTCAAATATTTTTCATGTACAAAGCTCGTTAAGAGCATATAGGGTATCCTTACATAGCGGGTGGGACCCACGACAAATGGTTCATAAAGTCTTCAAAAACAAATAAATACGATTGCATTGCATATACTAACGAATGTGATCATACCAGCACGAATTCACTAGATCCCATCAGAACTCCGTTGTTAAGCTTGCTTGGGCGAGAGTGTACTAGTATGGGTGACCTCTTGGTAAGTCATCGTGTTGCATCCCTCTATTTTTTTTTTATTTTTTTGGGTAAAACTGTATGACTCTGTAACTTTTATACCGTGAGGCCAAACTTGGCATTTGATACCTTTTTGGAAAGCCCAAAGAGAGCCCTCCGACGAAAGAAGCAGGACAATGGAATTCTTCCATTGATTTTTTGTCGACTCCAAATTTTTACCTTTAAGTATTTTTTCGGACCTTTCCATTATCTATGCTATATTACGGACCTAAAATTACTTGTTAGAACATTGTTTTCGAATATTTTTCATGTACAAATCTCGTTAAGAGTAGTGATAAGTGTGCATTTTACATGTTTTGAGCATCCATTTGTATTCACTTTAGCATCATATCACCACTGTTTTATACCATTTCTCATCATTTGTCATCACATTGCATGGTTAAGATAGTTTTGCATCCATGTTCCATATTTGCGTTGTTTTAAGGTGATTTGGAGTCGTTGGCGAGCTAATTGGAAGATGGACTTTCTGAAGCACTTTGTCAGGACCTCTGCAGCTAGTCACTCGACCGCAACACTCTTGTTCACCACTCGACCCCCTGGTCGAGTAGAAGGCATCACAACTTCTCACCACCACTCGACCCCCTGGTCGAGTATCACAAACTCTACCACTCGACGTTCACTCGATCACCTCCACTCGATTACATGGTCGAGTACCACCATCATCCACCACTCGACATCATACTCGACAGCTAGCTTCAGAGTCTTCTCCATTCCACACTAAACCAGACACTCGAGCATAAGGAAGAGAAGAAGACTCCAGCTTACCACTCGACCAATCACTCGACCACCTGGGTCGAGTGTTGTTCTTAAATCCGTCCCATTACTGTGTCGTTTTGAGTATTAGGGATTCAGAATATTTCTCTATAAGTAGCATGCACTTTACATTTTCGAGAAAAGATTTAATTCGACAGACACTTTGTGTTCTTGACATTTTGTAATCCGGATTTCTCTTAATCTATTCAGTATTTGCTTTTCATTTCGTTTACTAAGTTGTTTTTTGTTATCATCTTGCTATTACTCTGTTGCTATCATGTTTTCATTCTTATCATCGTTTATGCTTTCTGCAATGATGTCTTAGTAGTGCATAGGTTTCTAAGGATAGGTTAGAGTAGTTTAGAATTCACAGTATGCTAGGTGATTGAGTTTGATTTATAGATCCCTTCTAGATTAGTTGTTCTTAATGACTATTGCTTTTTCTGATCAACTGGAATTTGAGCCTAGACATTTCTGCACCCAAAAGGTGTTCGATGAAATGTCTGAACCACTAATTCTAGAGATTCGTGGCTCTGTATCAAGGTATTGGTTACATAGAGCGTTTTGACTTTAACTTGTTGATTCGTAATGCCTGTTAGGTTAGCTCTTGTCAATGGTGATTGAGTTTAGGACTGGTTTAACTTGAGGGTCTCTATTGCGGTGGCACTTAGATTTAGTTATCGAACTTGTTGCCTAAGGATAATTTATTGAGCATGTCAATCACCTGTAAATCAACTAGTCAATTACCTCATCCTCCGGAATTTCTCATCTAATTGATTTCTTTGTTTACTCTGCTATTGTTTACTGCATCTTGCTGCATGTTGTTTAATTTTTGCATTTTTTGCATGATACTCGACCACCCTGATGTCTAGCAATAGACTGTGCAGTCGAGTATCCATTTTACATTTTTTGTCTGTTACTCGACCTGTCACTCGACCACACCCAGTGCTTGGCAACGAGCTGTGTTAGTCGAGTGTTTTAACTTTTTCTGCTTGAATTTATGTTTCCGGCATGTTCACTTAGGACTGCTACAAACCCCAAAACCTGTTATTGTTTGGCTTAACTGTGTTTTTTTTTTGTTGTTTTCTTGATCCAGGTACACCTTTGCTGTATGCGAACTCGATCAACAGGCAACCAGAACCTCTTTTCCAACAATAACATCGACCGCATAGCTCGCGAACTCAGAGAAAAGAGAAACACAGTCAACCTTGTACAACACCAATAACCACTCAAAATTTCTGATGAACAAAATCAACAGAATGACCCTGCAAAATTAAGAGTGGTCTCGATTATTCAGGGGAGCAAATTCCATGGTCTGTCAATGGAGGTTGTTTCCATTCTCCTTGGGCGACAAAGCACACATCTAGGAAAAGAATCTGCCCCTGACTCAATCACCATATGGGTTGATTGCAAGAAGGCTTTTCTAGCAAAGTTCTTCTCCAACGCCAGAACTACAAGACTCAGAAATGAGATCTCTGGTTTTTCACAGAAGGCTGGTGAAAGTTTATGTGAAGCATGGGAGCGTTTCAAAGGTTACACCAACCAATGCCCTCATCATGGCTTCAAGAAAGCCTCTCTCCTCAACACACTATACAGAGGAGTTTTACCACGGATCAAAATGCTTCTGGATACCGCCATCAATGGGAATTTCCAGAACAAAGATGTTAAAGAAGTTTGGGAATTGGTTGAGAACCTAGCTCAGTCAAATGGAAATTACAACGAGGACTGCGACAGGATCATAAGAGGAATAGATGACTCGGATGACAAACACAAGAAAAAAATCAAAGCGCGGAATGACAAGCTGGACATGATTCTTCTTAGCCAGCAGAAGCATGTGCACTTCCTTGTTGATGACGAGCAGTATCAAGTCCAAGATGGGGTGGGAAACCAGTTAGAAGAAGTTAGCTACATCAATAATCAATATGATTACAGGAGATTTATTAAGGACTTCTCCAAGATAGCCAGGCCGTTAACCAGACTATTGTGCAAGGAGACGGAGTTCGAATTCGATAAGGACTGCCTCAAATCATTTCACACCATCAAGGAGGCTTTGGTATCTGCTCCTGTTGTTCGAGCTCCTAATTCAGACTATCCGTTTGAGATTATGTATGATGCATCAGATTACGCCGTATGAGCTGTGCTAGGCCAGAGAATAGACAAGAATCTTCACGTCATATATTATGCCAGTCGGACGTTGGATGAAGCTCAAGGAAAATATGTGATATGTCATGGTTTTTACTGACACCACACCTTTGTCAATGGACACTCTTATTGCTGCCAAGGGAATTCTCGTTTACCACCAAGTCTTTGAGAATTCCTGAAGTCTTCTTTATTTGCAAAAGTAGTCCCTGCACGTTTTAAGTGACAAATATACCTAATTGTTTGGTCATTGGGAGACCTAAGTTTTGTTTTAAAGATTGTTACACATTTTGAGAGAAGAATCAAATCCCTTTAGAGAGGATTCTGAACTCCTTTACATCTATTCTTAATTCATCAATGCAAACTATTCAGATTATGATTTGTGTTTCTATTATCATGTCTAAGTAATCACCTTGTTGGGTTTAGGGAGTCTCAGTAGGGATTTAGATGGATTAGTAGATCGAAAACCCATTAGGATTATTCTTAGAGTTCTTCATCTTGATTATTCTTATTGCTAGTTTTAGATTGATCACCTAGAACTTGATATTAGATAATAGGTATGCCCGCCATGGGTACTTGTTATTAGAACTATCATAGATGAGCCTAGGCATTTAAGAAAGAACATGTAGGCTCATAGAAGGGCTCTGGTTTAGATACTAGGTGAACTAATCAAGCTTAATAACAATGCATGCTTTAGCACAAGATTTCTCAGCTTCTCTGGTTATCTTAGCTCTAAGTATAGAAACTTTCGCGGAACGCCACCGGTTACTCTAGAATCATAGTTTGAGTTCGATAACGGTGCTATAATAATCCAAATATTAGCTAGATCTACAATTTATCTATCTCTCGAGACAATTCCTTAGACCTGATGCTATAATCACTTGAATCTACAACTCGTTTACTTGTTTATTTGTCATTTACATTCAATTACTTCATCTAGCTTATTAAATAACATCATAAGTCTATTGTGTGAACAACGAGAGCTCGTGAAATTCGACCCGTAAGTGCTAACGACTATCTCTTATTTGAGGGAGTAAGCTTAAGGCAATTTGAGCTATATCAAATTTGGCGCCGTTGCCGTGGCCCTCTTTTAGCTTACCATTAGACTATGTGTCATTTTAAGTCTAGATACTACTTTTATACCACCTATTCACGTGTTTCTTTGTCTTTTGGTCTCTTGTGTTTCAGGTACCTTCAGATTGAGAATCAAGTTCCCATGGCAGACTTTCACGGTTGTGTCAACCGACACCATCAGGGTGTCGATCGACACCCTCTATAGAACCAAACGGCTACATTAGGCGATTTTTAACAGAACTGATCTCTTCTTCACAAATTGATCAACATTCAAGCTTCCTCCATTTGAAAGAGAAGACTTTGCTATACACCCTGCCTATAATGATCTTGTATCTAGAGGAAAGTTTAGAGGATCTCCCGATTAATCACCATTAGATCATTTGGAAGTCTTCAAAGACATCGTTTCCTCTATTAAATCAGAAGGTGTACCCGCTGATTATCTTCTTTGCAAACTCTTCCCCCACTCTCTCGAGAGTAGAGGAACATCATGGTTGCGTCAACTCGAACCAGGTTCATTAACCAATTGGACTGATACAAAGAATGCATTCATGAATCACTTCTTCTATGTAGCCGTGACAGAGGCAATTCGTTTGCAAATCTCTTCGTTCACTCAGGCTCCAGCCGAGTCCCTTAGAGCATCTTGGCTCCGTTTCAGGTCTTATCAGCGTGAATGTCCCCAACATGACTTCCAAGATGGCCAACTCACCAACCTATTATACAAAGGAATAAACAAGCCATACTAGAATGAACTTGATGCAGCGAGCTACTGTAACTTCATGACAAGAACTACTAGTGAAGCATTACTCCTCATCACCAATGCTTTAACTTGTCTTTCAACGCAGGGATTTGACATAGAACGAATAATTTCAGCTGAGAAAGCCACCGTGAGCAAAGAGACTCTTGTTTTCAGGTGCAAAAGGAGCTTAAAAGCACTCTACTCGATCCATTCACTCGATCCAGGCAGCTACAGAAGAGGCATCATTCTACTTGACCTCTTTACTCGATCCAGGATACCACGGAGGAGGCTGCAGTTTACTCGACCCTCCTACTCGATCAAGGCAACCTCAGATGAAGCAGCAGATTGATCTACTCGCCCCTCCTACTCGACCCACTACTCGATCCATTTACTCGACCAAGGGTGACCATCCCTACAAGACTTATTGAGCTATCAAAGCATCTTCGAATCCTCCTCATTCCCCACTCAACCAGACATCGGAGCATACGGATAGGAGAGGGTGAAGCATCTACTCGACCAATTGATCACTCGGAGCATAGACACAAAGGTGCACACTTTGCAGCACCCTCTTTACTCGATCCCCAAGGTCGAGTATTCGCCCAAACCGCCTCAAGTCTCTTGTCTTCTAGTGAATCTAGGGTTTCATCATTTTAGTATAAATAGATCACTTTGGAATTTGTCCAAGGGATCCATGCTTTATCTTTCAGTGTTTCTTTGTGTTTATGAATCTTGAAACTTTAATTACTCTTAATCTATTTTGTTTTTGCATTTGATTGTTGAAGTAAAGTTGTTTAGCTTGTTTAGATCTACATTTTGGTATGATTTTAGTAATTTCTGGGTTTGTGTTCTTGAGAATGTTGCTTGAGTAGTGATTAGGTTTCTTGAGGATGGATTAGATTAGGGTAATCTCTAGGTTAGTTAGGTGGTTAGAGTTTAGGTTTATACCCTTCTGGATTCCTTTGGCCCCTATGCGGTTTTCGCTCGCTAATGTGGAGATTCGATCATAGACGTCCAGCGTCCAAAAGACGTTCAAATGGATGTCTGACCTACGAATTCCAGAGATTTGTAGACTCGACCAAGGGATTGGCTTGTCTGCCTATTGGCTTTGGTAGATTGTTTCTTAAACCCTGCTCTGCTATGTTTCATCAACGAGAGTTGAGATTAGGAAGTGGTAGAGTTATGGGGGTCTCTATCACGAGAGTGGATTGACCCGGTTTTTGAATCTATCGTCATGGGTATCTACC
>Ga0041059_1003472_pt1 | contig 10769 bp, 12 predicted proteins | sample AraColnosormetaG_FD_56232 | JGI IMG/M metagenome (GOLD analysis project Ga0041059, IMG submission 56232) | Arabidopsis roots microbial communities from North Carolina, USA - Col MF nosort | ecosystem: Host-associated > Plants > Roots > Unclassified | place: USA: North Carolina | collected... | reverse complement strand
GTTCGGGTTTGGGATTAATGGGTATATGATTTACTACCTAATAGAATAATTCTAAATATTCGGTTCGGGTCGCGTCCAGTTGGGTTTAGGTCAGTTTGGATGAAAAGTTTCAGGCCCTAAAAATACTCAAAAAATAGAAACGGGTATTTTGTATGTAGATAGTGCGTCTCCAAACAAAAAAAAACTTTTAAATTTATTAAGTTTTAATAAATTTAATTATATTTGAATATATTTTACTAAAGTTTGACAAATATAACAAATAATTTTGACAAACATAACAAACATAACAAAGTATACAATTTAATTTATACAAAATATTAATGCCCGTGTTGTATAGCACGGATTATGATCTAGTTGGGTTTTATTGTCAGAAGGACTACGTATCAATATTGTAACTATGAATAACTTTTATGACTGTTGAATTAATTAATAATTAAAAGAACTATTTACTTTGATAAATGTAAAAATGTTTAATAAAATGTAACTCATATAAATAAATTAAATATATGACTAAAATTATAATATCAATACAAAAGTTATTGACATATAAAAGTAAATGAAACCAGAGTAATATGCAATCCTCTTTTTTTTTTTTCAACGAAGTAATATGCAATCCTCTTATGTCTATGTCCTGTGATATATATTATTGTCTTTGTCAATAGTTGCTAACATGCTATTGTTGACTAGATATAAATTTGGTGTGTGCAGTGATACACAACTTTTATTCGTATACACACTCTGGTTTTTGAAGGAAATATCAGAATCCTTATATCATACTAAAATTATGCATAATCATCAAATAAATAAGTATATTAAGATTTATTAAAGAAATGTGTGCGTGTGGATCTGCATATACTGTATAGTGCATATATTAATATGTTACTATGTCTATATAGCTAGAGAGAGGGGTCGTTATCAGTAGCTAGGTGCAAAATAGAGCAGGTTTATGTGATGTTGAAGATGGCAACAACTGTCATGTACCCCAAAATCTAGGAGTCTTAATTAAATTAGTGTTTCTAATCACCTCAACACGAACATATAGATTGAAAGAAGTGGGTCCAAAAATAATATGGGCAGAAACTAGAAAGTATAATACAATATCTTTTACAAGTACTATATTAGAAATTCTCTATATTGTGATAAGTACTATATTATACTATTCGTTCCTCTATATATATATGGGCAAAACTTAGGTTATTAAATATTGAGAAAGCCTAAATTCGTTCCTCTATAAAGTTATTTTCATTAATTAAAAAAAGAAAATAAACATATATAGAGAAGCCGACTTTTCCGAGTATAAGAGCTTACTAACAACGTAACAATATACATTCACATTATCTAACCAAACTGAATATAGTGTGGATCAAAAGGTCAGAAATTTATGTTTAAGGAAATTGATGAGATACGAAGGTTAGAAGTCTGAAAATTTGCATGCACCTTGTAAAAGTGATCGTACGTACGTTTAATATAGCCTCTATATTATAAACACATTAATACTTAAAGGGCGTACGTTGTATATATAGATCATAGATGCATGTAGTAGGAGTTTTGAATACTACATTATTGAAGTAGTAAAATCAACATTGGTTTTGGTGTTTATATGTAGATCGTCATAAAACAAGTTGTTTACAAATCATTACGATTCCAACTTATTTTCTTTCATACTGTACTATGTGCAACGAATTAAAGAGATCTGTAGTGATGAAGGGGGGAAAAAATAAGGCTCCAATCAAGTTGGTTTTTGATTTCAATCAATGTAGAAATAATTTGTTTTTCTTTTTTGTCATCATTAAAATATTTATATTTTTAGGTAAATTATGTTTTCATAGTCAAGTAACTAGTTTGTGTTATTTCCATTCGATTTATTGTGATAAGTCGCACTAGAAATCAAGAATGAATGGACCGATACGGATACGGATACGGTCCATGAATATGAATTATCAAAGCAACGTTTCAAAGAGGAATAAATGAAACGAGACAAGTATCGGTGGGGTATGTACACATATATATATAAACCCTAATCACCATGCTCTCCTTTTGCTCGATAATTATTTCAAACATATTCTTATTCTAAGGTAAAATCATGCCAACTCGATAAAATATTTCTTCATATTGATTAACTTTATATCGGAGAATATATATATATATATATATATTTTTTAAGTATAGAAAATAGAAATATGACGTGCTAAATTGAGCTATGGACAAAATCATATATGAGAAAATGAATGTAGATGGATAGAGTCGTCCCACACTTAAGGTTGGTCCACAATGAATACCGTTGGAGGCTTCGCAGGCTTTTGTTCTGTCCTTGTCTCTCTCTCCCCTAAAAAAAATTTGTTACGAAAAATTCATTTGAATTAATTTTGGTCGGTATGTGTATAATATTATACAATTATAATATATTTCTAGGTTTAGACATTTTTTTATTTTATTTTTCATGAAGTAAAGAACACAAACAAAAACCCATAAAATAATGTAAGATAGATAAAACAAGAGGATGTCGTCATAAATAAATTGGAATTTGGCATTTAATGAAAAAGGGTGAAAGGTGCTTGACATACACGCGCCGTAGTTTCTTACCCGGAAAGGGATTGGTATTGATGTTAACTAGACCGGGCCCGGTTTAGGCTGGGGCGGCGGCCGAACCGACCACCTGGCTACTATTCTTGTTTGTATTCGCTGATTCTGCAAATCTAAACTCGGATCTTTTATGGACTTGGATTTTCGGGTGGGTGGGGTTCTGCTAAAGAGACGGCGCTCTTGTCATTTTAAGTCGGTCACTGCAAAACGTGAACCCTGTGACTGTATTTAGAGTCTCGTTACGTTGGATCTCTCTCCATGAACCGTCCAAAGTAGGTCAATTTTTGTGGGTTCACTCACGTATACAACGAAGTACGGCGCTATTTAATTTTCCGAAAATTTTGAAAGAGACTTTTATACCAGAAAAGTTTGTAATCCAAATTTTTAATATATTGCAGATTTGGTTCGTTTTGGGCTTAAAGAGCTTTTATTGGTGTGGTGGCTCAAATCGTTTTTGTAGGCGTCAGGTCAGGCCCATTTTCAATGTCGCTTGCTCATTTGATACGCTAATATAGGGCTTTGCTTAAGATTTGAATGGGCCGTACCCCCATTTTGCTTCATGAGAATGGGATGGTAATAAAGAAAAAAATGACAGGAAACAATGAATTGGTCACGAAAAAATGTTGTATTACTTTTTCCAAAATGCACCTTTGAGAATCTTAAGATTCAATCATACAGTGAGGTCCATGTCCACAATAAGAAATCAAATACCAAACAAAGTATAAACGTGAATTGTAAGCTAGGCAGTGTATGAAGATGCATTTGTCTTAAAGTTACGAATCTGATAAATAATATTATTCGATCGACTTTAGATCGCTTTCCATGCAGATTTATGCAATTATCTGGAAGAAGAACAAAACAATATCTTAGTTTCTTCGGCCTCACTATTCGACTTCTATCTTCAATATATTTTCGCGTATTTTTTTATTTGAATTATTTGGTTTTTGGTTAGTTAACTAAACGAGCAACAGAACCAAGATCGAATTGCGTTTGCCGTTTGGATTCAATTATTGTAGAAAATTCGACTTTTCAGACATTTGTTACGTTCTTTCTAGTAGTTATATTAGTTATTATATGTGGAGTGGAAAGAGATGAAAGTAGATGTAAAACATAAGTGATTTCTTCATAGTGATTTTAAAACTTTTTGTTGATTTTCAAAATTATATAATATCCATAAAAAATAGCCTATGCGTGTTGGATGCTTACAAAGAAGAATTTGTTTTCGGCGTTAGCCAAAAGTCGATGGCATTTGCTAAAGGTGTTATTTGAGTGGAAATGATCTAGAACAAAAACGCATTGATATACCACCACTATAATGATTTGGAGACGTATCTAGTTCTCATCAACTTTTCAATAGTAAACGCATTATCAAGGTAAACGAAGAGTTTTGCTTTATCAGTGTACCATACACACATTAATAGATTGATGGACGTTAGTGACTTTGGTATTGACTTTAACGCCAAATGGACATCAATTCTGCAAGGCAATGCCTAGTTTCAAAGCAGCGTTACTTAACATTTAACTAAAGGTAGTGCAAACTGGTTAATACTTTTTAACGGCTTTGCAGGAAGAGTCTCGACTAAAAGGAGAGGAAGAGATGAGATCGACGAAGATTTTCATATCATAAAAAGTAATATAGGTTTTTGAAAATAGTTAGAATAATTATTTTTATTTTTATTTTTATGGGAAAGAAGTTGCACGAGTCGGTCCACAGAATGACAGAACAAAAGCATTTTAGAAGTTTAGAACCAACCAATCACTATAGTTTTCCACTTGTCCGTATCTCATTGGTTCATCGAATATTAACTTACATGGAAACAGTAAAAAGCGTGGAATAAGTCGTAAAACTGAAATCTAAAAATGAAAAGATTTCGATTTCGATATAAATACTTAATCTTTATAAAATAATATCGAAATCTTTTCATTTTTAGTTTTCAGTTTTACACTTTTACTTGATAAATTTAATACATCTGTTAATTTTTTTTCTTCTAAAATTAACATATGATATCTATTCGGGAGATAACCCTAAGAAAACTGATAAAATAAATAAGTTACTTTTTACAAAGTCGAATAAATTATTTACCCTTCTGCTTTAATGGCAATTATCTTAATATTGCAAAAAAAAAAAGAGAGAAATATTACTACAAAACAGAAGCAAGCAAGTGGAAAACAGACCAGAAGAGAGAGGAAGACGAAGAGAGAAACAGAACAGAGTAGGGATCGATAGACCGTGGAATCTCAGAATCACAAACACTTTGCAAAAGGGTTTTCAATTCCTATTTATTTACAAAGAAATCATCAATAGTAGTGGTCTCTAGGGTTTTGCTTGCTCTTCTTCGTGACCCCTTTTTACCTGCAAACAACAACTTCAAAATTGGCGTGTTTCGTACGGTCTATCTAACCCTAATCTGTCACAAAACACTCTTCTTCTCTCACCCCTTTTTCTGGGTTTATTCAATTCTCGTGCTTTTGGTTCTGTTTTCTTCTCTGGGGATTTGGTTTTCTTGAGTGAGTTTTTCTCCTCTTTCTTATGTTCTTGATTTGATTATTATATAGAATTATGGTAATGGAGGATGAGCCTAGAGAAGCCACAATAAAGCCTTCTTATTGGCTAGATGCTTGCGAGGACATCTCTTGTGATCTTATCGATGATCTCGTGTCTGAATTTGATCCTTCCTCTGTTGCTGTCAATGAATCCACTGATGAAAACGGCGTCATCAATGATTTTTTCGGTGGGATTGATCACATTTTAGATAGTATCAAGAACGGTGGAGGCTTACCAAACAATGGCGTTTCTGATACCAATTCTCAAATCAACGAGGTTACTGTAACTCCTCAGGTTATTGCTAAGGAGACAGTGAAGGAGAATGGGTTGCAAAAGAATGGCGGTAAGAGAGACGAATTCTCGAAAGAGGAAGGAGACAAGGATAGGAAGAGAGCTAGGGTTTGTAGTTATCAGAGTGAAAGGAGTAACCTTTCAGGTAGAGGGCATGTTAATAATTCTAGGGAGGGAGATAGGTTTATGAATAGGAAACGTACTCGTAATTGGGACGAGGCGGGTAACAATAAGAAGAAAAGGGAATGTAACAATTACAGAAGAGATGGTAGAGATAGAGAAGTTAGGGGTTATTGGGAGAGGGATAAAGTTGGTTCCAATGAGTTGGTTTATAGGTCAGGGACTTGGGAAGCTGATCATGAAAGAGATGTTAAGAAAGTGAGTGGTGGAAACCGCGAATGCGATGTCAAGGCAGAGGAGAACAAGAGTAAGCCTGAAGAACGTAAAGAGAAGGTTGTGGAAGAGCAAGCAAGGCGATACCAGTTGGATGTTCTTGAACAAGCTAAAGCGAAAAACACGATTGCTTTCCTTGAGACCGGTGCTGGAAAGACACTTATCGCGATTCTTCTTATTAAAAGTGTTCATAAGGATCTGATGAGCCAGAACAGAAAAATGCTCTCGGTGTTCTTGGTTCCCAAAGTGCCTTTGGTTTATCAGGTACCGCCTAATAAGAAACATGTTTGTATTCTTTTTTAAAAAATTGGTTACCTATTGGTTTTGGTTGGTTGATTTATCTTACGTTATCAGCAAGCAGAAGTGATCCGTAATCAAACTTGTTTTCAAGTTGGACATTATTGTGGTGAGATGGGACAGGACTTTTGGGATTCTCGAAGGTGGCAACGAGAGTTTGAGTCTAAGCAGGTTGCTTTTTGATGCTTCTTTTTCATACCAGCTTTGATCTTTTATATGAATCAGTTCTTGAAGTTAACGAGTTTTTTTCTATTTTCTTCTACGCAGGTTCTAGTTATGACAGCACAAATTCTGTTGAATATACTGAGACACAGTATCATTAGAATGGAAACAATTGATCTTCTTATTCTCGACGAGTGTCACCACGCTGTCAAGAAACATCCATACTCTTTAGTGATGTCAGAGTTTTACCATACAACTCCTAAAGATAAAAGACCTGCCATCTTTGGAATGACTGCTTCGCCTGTTAATTTAAAGGGTACTGATTGTTTCTTGTATACAGTTCTCTAAGCTTGCCAATGTTCTTGAAAGTGACACTTTTTGTTTGTAAACGTAGGTGTTTCAAGCCAAGTAGATTGTGCGATAAAGATACGTAACCTCGAGACCAAGTTGGATTCTACGGTTTGTACTATAAAAGATCGAAAAGAATTAGAGAAACATGTGCCTATGCCTTCAGAGATAGTCGTCGAGTATGACAAAGCTGCTACTATGTGGTCTCTTCATGAGACAATAAAGCAAATGATTGCAGCTGTTGAAGAAGCGGCACAAGCAAGTTCAAGGAAAAGCAAGTGGCAATTTATGGGGGCTAGGGATGCTGGAGCAAAGGATGAATTGAGACAGGTTTATGGCGTCTCTGAAAGAACGGAGAGCGATGGTGCTGCCAATTTGATTCATAAACTTAGAGCTATCAATTATACTCTTGCTGAATTGGGTCAATGGTGTGCTTACAAGGTAAAAAAACAACTTAGTAAATAGTTTTCGATAATTTGAAATGGATATGTTATTTTCATATGATATAATTTTTGTGTCTTCTTTCAAGGTGGGACAATCATTCTTGTCTGCTTTGCAAAGTGATGAGAGGGTGAATTTCCAAGTCGACGTGAAGTTTCAAGAATCATACCTCAGTGAGGTGGTGTCACTCTTGCAATGTGAGCTTCTGGAAGGCGCTGCTGCTGAAAAAGTCGCGGCGGAAGTTGGCAAACCAGAAAATGGTAATGCACATGACGAGATGGAGGAGGGAGAGCTCCCTGATGATCCTGGTAAGTATTAATCACATTCTTTGTCTAATCGCTTTTTACCGGTTTTAGAAATCCAATATTAACAGAGCTCTATGGTTTTAGTGGTCTCGGGAGGGGAGCACGTTGATGAAGTAATAGGCGCCGCAGTGGCTGATGGGAAAGTTACTCCAAAAGTACAATCATTGATCAAACTACTCCTCAAATATCAGCACACAGCTGATTTTCGAGCTATTGTTTTCGTTGAGAGGGTGGTTGCTGCTTTGGTTCTTCCTAAGGTTAGGATTAAAGTGAAAAAAACAATTTATTTTCTTGTGTATAATTTTTCTGCCTATGTCTCTCTGAGCCTGGAAATTTTCAGGTTTTTGCGGAGCTGCCTTCGCTTAGTTTTATACGGTGTGCCAGCATGATTGGACACAATAACAGCCAGGAGATGAAATCATCTCAAATGCAGGATACAATTTCCAAATTCCGAGATGGGCATGTATGATTTTTTTTGTCTTTCATTAAGACATATTTTTTTTTTATCTTATACTGAAATGTCTTACTATTTCCTCTTTCTACTGTGATAGGTGACACTGTTAGTTGCCACAAGCGTTGCTGAGGAAGGACTTGATATTAGGCAATGTAACGTTGTTATGCGTTTCGACCTTGCAAAGACGGTGCTGGCATACATTCAGTCTCGTGGCCGGGCAAGAAAGCCTGGATCAGACTACATACTCATGGTTGAGAGGTACATAAAAAGCTTTAAGAACTACATTTTGATTTTTGTAACTACTGGTCACCAAATCAGTACTGATATGTCAACTTGTGTTACTTGCAGAGGAAATGTATCTCACGCAGCGTTCCTAAGGAATGCTAGGAACAGTGAGGAGACACTTCGAAAAGAAGCAATAGAAAGGACTGATCTTAGTCATCTCAAAGATACATCGAGATTAATCTCAATTGATGCTGTGCCTGGTACAGTTTATAAGGTGGAGGCAACTGGTGCCATGGTTAGCTTGAATTCCGCGGTTGGTCTTGTACATTTCTACTGCTCTCAGCTTCCTGGTGACAGGTAAGTTTGCCGATAATTTTTATTGTCCTAATGACCTCTCCTTTTCCTGTATGAGATGATGGATTGCTTCTCTCTCGTGTCTCAGGTATGCAATCCTTCGTCCTGAGTTTAGCATGGAGAAGCATGAAAAGCCTGGGGGCCACACGGAATATTCATGTAGGCTTCAGCTTCCTTGCAATGCACCGTTTGAAATACTTGAGGGTCCTGTTTGCAGTTCAATGCGTCTTGCACAACAGGTGGACATAATAGTTTGTTTGTTTATCTTACTTGTTATTTTCTTTCAGTGTTCCATGTCTTGAAGTATTGCGTGTTTGATATGTAGGCTGTATGTTTAGCTGCTTGCAAGAAACTGCATGAGATGGGTGCATTTACCGATATGCTATTACCGGACAAAGGAAGTGGTCAAGACGCTGAGAAGGCTGACCAAGATGATGAAGGTGAGCCTGTTCCTGGAACTGCTAGACATAGAGAGTTCTATCCTGAAGGTGTGGCGGATGTACTTAAGGTAATATTAGCACTAACCTATGAAATTTTTGCTAAATGTGCTTTTAGAGGAATGTGGTTTTCAATATTTGACTGTTTATACCATGCACAGGGAGAATGGGTTTCATCTGGAAAGGAAGTTTGTGAGAGCTCAAAGCTATTCCATTTATACATGTATAATGTCAGATGTGTAGATTTTGGCTCTTCAAAAGATCCATTCCTAAGCGAAGTTTCAGAGTTCGCGATTCTTTTTGGCAATGAGCTGGATGCAGAGGTTGTTGTTTCTCTCTCCATGGATTTGAGTATTAGAATTTGAAGATGTAACCATGGTTAACTAAGATTTGTTTTACTGTATCAGGTATTATCGATGTCTATGGATCTTTATGTTGCTCGGGCCATGATCACTAAAGCATCTCTTGCTTTCAAGGGATCACTTGATATTACAGAAAACCAGGTTAGACTGAACAACAACCTCTATTTTTCCTAACATTTATGTTTGCTTGAGAAACTTTTTATCTTATATTGGTGGCATTTCTTGTGCAGCTATCATCTCTAAAAAAGTTTCATGTGAGGTTAATGAGTATCGTGTTGGATGTTGATGTTGAACCCTCCACGACACCATGGGATCCTGCAAAGGCCTACCTGTTTGTCCCTGTTACTGACAATACGTCTATGGAACCCATAAAAGGGATCAACTGGGAATTGGTTGAAAAGATTACGAAAACCACAGCGTGGGACAACCCTCTTCAGAGAGCTCGTCCCGATGTATATCTCGGGACTAATGAGAGAACTCTTGGTGGGGACAGAAGGGAATATGGGTTTGGTAAACTTCGTCACAACATTGTATTTGGGCAGAAATCTCACCCAACTTATGGTATTAGAGGAGCTGTTGCATCCTTCGATGTTGTGAGAGCTTCTGGATTGTTACCTGTGAGAGATGCTTTTGAGAAGGAAGTAGAAGAGGATTTATCAAAAGGAAAATTGATGATGGCTGATGGGTGCATGGTTGCAGAAGATCTTATTGGGAAAATAGTGACAGCCGCACATTCCGGGAAGCGGTTTTACGTAGATTCAATTTGTTATGACATGAGTGCAGAAACATCTTTCCCTAGGAAAGAGGGATATCTTGGTCCCCTAGAGTACAACACGTACGCTGACTATTACAAGCAAAAGTAAGAAAACATCTTCAAATAATTTTTTGATTTCTTCAATCCTTTTTCTAAGTTTCATTAGATACTAATACTTTTCTAATATCACGAGGACTTACATGGCCTCAAGTCACCTGTGGTGTTGTGCAAGAAGGAGAAGCAAAGTCTGTCTATGTATTATGAGATAGCTACTTCTATGGCTAGGATATATGTTGTACAAGACCGGCTTTTCTTCTACTTCTTGCACAACCTGAGGTTATTGAGGCTATACAAGTCTTCTTCTATAATGTTATTTATTAGGTATGGAGTTGATTTGAACTGTAAGCAACAACCTTTGATTAAAGGACGTGGTGTTTCGTATTGCAAGAACCTTCTTTCTCCTCGGTTTGAACAGTCAGGTTATAAGAAATTCTTTTCACTTTAACAATTTAATGATATAACCGATAAATTAACGCTTCTTTGTTTTTTCTTGCAATTCAAAGGTGAATCTGAGACAGTCCTTGATAAGACATATTACGTGTTTCTTCCACCTGAACTATGCGTTGTGCATCCGCTTTCGGGTTCACTTATCCGAGGTGCTCAGAGGTTACCCTCTATAATGAGAAGAGTTGAGAGCATGTTACTCGCTGTTCAACTCAAAAATTTGATTAGTTATCCTATTCCCACATCAAAGGTATATATATATATATTATGCTTAGTGTCTTTTTTTTTTTTTTTGAAACTATCTAATCATATTT
>Ga0041059_1003471_pt1 | contig 10770 bp, 4 predicted proteins | sample AraColnosormetaG_FD_56232 | JGI IMG/M metagenome (GOLD analysis project Ga0041059, IMG submission 56232) | Arabidopsis roots microbial communities from North Carolina, USA - Col MF nosort | ecosystem: Host-associated > Plants > Roots > Unclassified | place: USA: North Carolina | collected 2013-09-02 | reverse complement strand
ATGCAATCCTAATGCAAAATCGTCCTAAGTATGTAAAACACACTAAAACGACTCCTAATGAGATAAAATGTGGATGAAACAATGACAAAGTGGTGAAGAATAAATGCCTAAATCATGCAAATTATAGACATATCGCTATATCAACAAATTAAAATCACTCCTACAACTAATAATAACTTGGCGTGTACAAGTTTGTGCATTCCTGAAAATGCAAGAGCTTCAATAATTCATTTAATGAAACGGATCAAACACTTGCAGAACTACAAACCATTTTATGCAACCTAAGTTACCGCTAACTCAAATCATGCTATGTGGAAGCAGGCCTTTGTGGAAGTATAACCTCAAATTTAGCAATCTTTTAACTTCTCGCACCATTTTCATGGAAGAAAGAATGTTATGATTGGTGATTGCACGAGATTGATGGGTACAAGTACTATGATGTGCTGTCTATGACATAGTACTTTACCATCAGAGTAGGAAGATAAAGTCTACGCATCTACAAGTCTACAATTCAAATGGGTTTTTAATGAACTTTAATCATCACCAAAATTGTGTTGGTCTTAGACTCAATTAGCCTTTATTTTCAATTTGGCCCATTACTTAAATATATTAAAAGATGAAGTCTAGACATCACTACGATTCAAATATTAAAATTGTAATAGTATAAAGGAATTGGGACCCAAAAGAAGAAGAAAAATGCACAAGGGAACAATGGAAGAGGTGGTACGAACCTTATCATAATTCACACCACCCTGCCACAAATTAAAACCTTTCGACTACCAAAAACAAACAAAAAATGTTAATAGCTACATATTTTTTCTTAGCTAAAAGCTACGACAAAAAATAAAAATTGTGGCCATTCGTGGTTATAGTGTCACAAATAGCCACCAGAATTTTTGGTGATGTTGTTTTGTTACAGATATTTAGATATTTCATCATTAAACACAATCAACTATCGCCATGTGGCATGAGATTTAACATAAAATTATACTGCTAATAACTTTACTTTTCTACAATCTAAGTGATTGAAAAGGTATATGTCGACAAGAAAAAAATGATTGAAAAGGAGAGAGTGAATGAGCAAGGAATTGGGAGGAGTGGATGGCATGTAGAATAATGGTGGAACAGTTCAACAATGGGCTCCATCAGAGTTGAGCAAGCCCATTTCTAATTTTTTTTATAATCTTCGTCTAATTAAATTAGTTTAGTTTTCTGTTTATGTTGATTTAGTTTAACTCGTAAGTCGCAATTACGTGGTGTTAATTATTTAATCATGCTAATGACGTGGGGACAATTATCTTATTACTGACATTGACACAATGACACGGTCCAAAACCAAAAAGAGAGACAAAGTTAAGAAACAAAACAATTGGTGTCTTTTGTATATAAATAGAAACGGCTCAAACAAAAAAGTCCACGGTTGTCCATAACGACCGGAATCGTTTTATAATGTTAATTTAGTTTTTGATTTTAAATTTGTTAGGAGATTGATGGCCTCCACCACCATTACCACCCAAGCAATTGCGAGATTTAAGCTCCGTTTTACAATCACATAAGTAATCGATTCTCATTTTATAGAAAGCCCTAATTTTCTTCCAAAGAGTTTCGTTTCCTTGATATACACGTTTCTATTTTTCCTTTCCTTCAAAAAAAAAAAAGATTTTTGTTTGTTTGTTCTTTCTTCTCTTTGATCTATATTTCTTGTGGTTATGGCAACGACGTCAAGCACGACAAAAGCAAAACCGGACAACCAAAACCTAAGCAGAACAAAATCTCTCGGTAGAAAACCAAAGCAACCTTTGTCGACTGCGTCATCAGAAGATGGGTCGTCTGATCAGAAACCGGAGAAGCCTTTGCCAAACTATTTGAAACCAACAATCAGTTCAAGACCCGACGCAGGCAAGCTCTTGAAGAAGAACAACAATAGTCTTGATGATAACCAAAAGCTTCTCCGTAGAAGATCTTTTGATCGACCTCCTTCTTCTTTGACTTCTCCTTCTACTTCTGCTTCTCCGCGTATCCAAAAATCCCTCAACGTCTCTCCTTCTCGCTCACGAGACAGACCAGCGGTTCCAAGAGAGAAGCCTGTCACAGCTCTACGCTCTTCGTCTTTCCATGGAAGTAGAAACGTTCCAAAAGGAGGTAATACTGCGAAATCGCCTCCTGTGGCGCCAAAGAAGAGCGGTTTGAACAGTAGCAGCACTTCTTCAAAGAGCAAAAAGGAAGGCTCTGAAAATGTTAGGATAAAGAAAGCATCTGATAAAGAGATTGCCTTGGATTCTGCTTCTATGTCGTCTGCTCAGGAGGATCATCAAGAGGAGATTCTCAAGGTCGAGAGTGATCATTTACAAGTTTCTGATCATGATATAGAAGAACCAAAATATGAGAAAGAAGAGAAAGAGGTTCAAGAAAAGGTTGTCCAAGCCAATGAATCCGTTGAAGAGAAGGCTGAGAGTAGTGGACCAACACCGGTTGCTTCTCCTGTTGGGAAAGATTGCAATGCTGTCGTCGCAGAATTAGAAGAAAAATTGATCAAGAATGAAGATGATATCGAAGAGAAAACAGAGGAAATGAAAGAACAAGACAATAACCAAGCCAACAAAAGTGAAGAAGAGGAAGACGTTAAGAAGAAGATTGATGAGAATGAGACACCAGAGAAGGTTGATACTGAAAGCAAAGAAGTTGAAAGTGTCGAAGAGACTACACAAGAAAAAGAAGAAGAAGTGAAAGAAGAGGGGAAGGAGAGGGTGGAAGAGGAGGAGAAGGAGAAGGAAAAGGTTAAAGAAGATGATCAAAAGGAGAAGGTGGAAGAAGAAGAGAAGGAAAAGGTTAAGGGTGATGAGGAAAAGGAGAAGGTTAAAGAAGAAGAATCAGCAGAGGGAAAGAAGAAGGAAGTAGTGAAAGGGAAGAAGGAATCTCCATCAGCTTACAACGATGTAATAGCAAGTAAGATGCAAGAGAACCCGAGGAAGAACAAAGTTTTGGCTCTTGCTGGAGCTTTTCAAACCGTTATTGACTATGAAACTGCTGCATCTAAGTGATATATCATACACAACAACAACAAAAACAATGTCATATCTTTAGCTTTTCCATGTTAATTTTTGTCTTTCTGTACTAATTATCATTTTGCCATTGTTATGATTTTTCTCTCGTGAATTGTATGCTTTTCGAGTGAACAAAGTTACATGCACCTAATCATATGTTTGAATGGATTTGATTTATTTTGGTGCCATGACTTGAAGTCTTGAGGACTACTTTTTTTTAACTCCAAGAGATTATTACTACATATATGCAACAAAACTTTATAGTTTAATGAGACAAAGCCATAAAGGTCGAAAGAAGGATAATTAATCGTCACATCCATATCCACTAGAGGAGCTTTTGTTGTGGTGCAGAAAAAATGTCACGTGGAAGAGAGGTCATCATACAGTGGCCGAATGGACTCATGGTTTAGTACTACTATAATTTCAAAATATAAATTTGTCTACAAGTTGAAAGTGACTTGAACTATATATATATATATATATAAATAAACCCTTATTTTATTGTTAAATATCAACATATGGTTAGGTAAAATACTCCTACTGAATATGTAATTAACCTAATAACTAGTATATATCCTATTTGCACTAATTTTTTAACCAAATAAGCTTATTACATAATGAGATAGAAGGATACAAGAGTTTTGTTCCTTTCCAATGAGGAAGTTTGTCCCACGCACATGAGAGTTCCTATCAATTTTGACATTTTATTGTAACAAAGCAAAACACAAATGGCACGACACAAATTTAGTGACATTGAGTGACACGTGTTCGTCAGCTCCATAGCCTCTTTATTTTGTTTTCCTTTTTTTCTCCCAACATTTGTCAGAAAGAGAAGACGAGATCAAATGAGCAATCGCTGTTGTAACAAAAAAAACAAAAAAAAACAAGAGGCTACACGTCTTGTTTCCTCAACAACATAATTTTCTCTCCAAGCAACTACAAAAGGGGTATTCTCCAAATTAAATTTAGTGACCGAGTTTTTTCTTAAAATCCAAACATTATTGAACATACAATCTTTTTTTTTTTTTGGCAAAGGAACATACAATCTTATACACATATTTTATGACCAATATCAGGAAGACCGGTCCAGAGCAGTCTGCTGTTTGATTAGTATTATTAATTGCATTGAGTTGATTTCAAAACAAAATTACATGTGTTCTGGAATGATATATGAGTGCTTCACAAATTGGAGATAAGGTTTTCAAAGATAAAATGTAGGAAATTGTCGATCAAGTTGTTACGTTATGGATTTATTATATATGATATAGTTCTTTTTTATCATGTTGATATTTACGTTAAAACTTGACTGATCACATATTCTTGATTTTAGTTAGACAATTTTGCACATCATAAGTGAAAAAAAAAAAAACTTAGGTCCTCTTCGTTTCCCTGTTGCTGGATCCAGCGACCAGCGACCAGCGACAGTAACCAACGACAACATACATTGTTCGTTTGTTTGTCGCTGGACTCAGCGACCAATTACAGCGACAATCGCTAATAATTGTCGCTGTGTTGTTCGTTTGACTGTTTCTATAAACAGTCGTTATATTTTTTTTTTAAATTAATTATTTTTGGTGCTAATTTATATTTTAAAATCAAAATATAAATCATATATATCATACACCATGAGAAAAATAAATTAATAAAAAAAATTATTTATTTTAGTTTTATCAAATTTAATTTGACTATAATTAGTTTATGTTATTTGAATTTAATTTATTTTAATTTAATTTAATAAGAATTATTTTAATTAAAGTAGAACTCAAACCGTTTGTGATATCGCAGAGAAAAATATTATAAATTTATTTAAATTTGTTTAAAAAATATTATAAACGAACAGGTCCTTACATGAGCAAAACTTCTCTAACCTATGAAAATTTATGTCAGGATATTTTGTGAACATATCAAATCAAACGACAATCGCGAGTTTTAGCCTTTTTGGATTTTTAAATTTAATATTATATCCTTTAAAAAAATAAAAGTGTGATTGTTGTGAGTTTTCGAGAGGTGTTAATTGTTCCCCTGCTTTTTTATTTTTCGTTCCAATACCATTTAATTATCTACAAATTATTAATTTTGTTATTGCTTTCATTTACTTGCAATTTTCTTTTGTTTTAACTTAAAAACTACGAACAAGTTTTTTGTATGCAATTGTTATTTGTTAATTTGAGTCATGCTACATTTATATTTATTATGTATCATGATATATCATATATATTTGAAAACATAATCACACAATAATTAGCGTCCACCAGTGCACAGAAATAAAAAAAACTTTTGACGAGGTCAAAATATAAATTTAAAATAGTTTATAACCATAATTTATCATATTTTTACAATTGATTTAATATATAAAATTGGATTTAAAAATAGATGTTTAATATACAAAATTGATTAAAAAATAGATATTTAATATATAAAATTATGTTTTAAAAATTGGAAAAAGCTAGGTAAGCAAATAGATTTTAAAACGAGGTTATTGGAAAGGAAAAAAAAAATTGAATGCAATATCGTAATAAAAATGGAAAACATATAAACAAAATTAAACACTTGAAAAATAAATAGATGCTCAGTTAACAAAAAAAGTACTCCATAAGAAAGGATTTAAACAATTCACAATGAGATCAATTCATAAGAGATTTTTATTTTTTACTGCAAACTGAATTTTATTCAAGACTGTAAATCTTTACATAGAATGATATACGTATAATTATAGTTATATGCCTAAATTAAATAATTATTTTAAAAATTGTTGATGTAAAGCTGACCCCTCTGCTCTCTTACTTCCTCCGCCTTTGGCGTTTACTAAACTTTCGGTTTCCGATTTAATTTGAGTCAAAACATGCGTTATTCTGAAGTGGCATGAATGAGATGATATAATTCATTTTCCAACAAATTATAATACTTTATCTATTTTAAATCAGTTGTCGTTTAAACCTTTTCATGTCTATTATTATTATTTTTTTTTTTCTGTTTTACTTTGTTTAATATATTATTTTATTTGATATCATCTGTTAATAAGCTAAAAAACAAGGATAAAATTAGAAAATCTATCAAAACATGCATTGAACAATCCATGAATCCACTAATGTAATTGCCTACACAAATGACATCACTCCCATCATATTTTCTATTTCTGATTTAATTTAAGTCAAAGCGTTACTATGAAGAGCCATAAAATATACTTTTACTTTCCAATATATGATAATATTTCCTCCATTATAATTTAAATATTGTTCTAAAGCTTGAAATTTGTTTCATAATAAGTGTCATTTTAGATTTCCAATACATAATTTTAAATTAAAAAATCCAATTTTATCTTGATATTAATTCATTCAAAATTTATAAAGTATATATTAATAAATAATAAAACGGAAATATAATTTTTCAATTTGTGTGAAAAATCGTAAACAACACTTAAAATTAAAACAAAAGAGTATGACGTAATTATTATATACGTTACATGTTTTATTCAAACGTAATTCACACAGAGACATTAACTCTGCCAAACTCTTTATTTCCAATTTAATTTGAGTTAATGTATTTATATCATTTGTAAATTAGCGTGAACGACATGATATATTATCATTTCCAACAAATGATAATACATTCATGCTATTTCCATTTATTCAAGGTAATCATTATTTTCGTTACTAATATTTGAAAATATTTTCTGCCTTTTCTTGATAACTCCGCATGTTTTAACATACAAAAAAAGTTCCGCCCTTGTATCGAAAATTCGATGAAACTTACCCACAAAAAAGAAAACATCAATTACAAATAAAAAGCTTATGAGTTTGTGACAAACTCTATTGGCCATCCACCAAACTAACCCTTGTACATATTTATGCTTAAACTCTTCCACATTACATGATAAAATTGCTCATTGCTTTAAACTAAAATCAATTAATTTACATGCTCCATTTTCAGACTAGGGTTATTATACTATTGCACCACCTACACACATGCTCACTTTTCTAGAAAATATCCAAACAATATTGACTTGACCTTTCACTAAATTAAAAATGTAAAACAAAAACAGAATCGATAATGAGAAGATAGAGAAAAAGGACAAGAAACAGATAAGCTAAAAGAAAGGACCAAAACACTTACTTTTTCTCCCTTCGATTAAAAAAAATATCATTAATTTTCCCGAATTAAAAGCACAAAAAATTAAACATTAATTCGCGCAACGAAAAACTAAAATTATATTTTTTTTCAGAAACGAAAAAAAAAAACTTATGAACAAAGAAAAAAAAATTCAATTTCATCAAAGCAATTATTGATCATCATCATCATCTTCTTCCTCAATCAGATCTGAAAGTGCAAAACAACTCCTAGACTTATAAGCTCTGTTCTTGAAAGATCCTTTCCTTACAACAACTTTCTTCACTCCTTCTTCATCACTCGATGATTTATTCTCATCAAACCCAGATTTCAGATCTTCTTCATCGTCATCTTCATCATCATCGTCTTCATCTTCGTTTACTGGTAACAGAGGCATAGATTTAGGGTTTTGCCATGAATAAAACGATTTTCTTGCTAATTTATTACAGATCTGTAATCTTCTTCTTTTATTCAATGGATTCTCTTGTTTCGCTACTTCTTTAACACTTCCAATCTCTCCTAAATTCCCAAATGATTTTGATTTCCCTTTGTAATGATTCGATAACCCTCTCCTGCAAGTAACATCAAGAACCCTAAAAAAATTTAATCAAAGAAAAAAAAAACCTAAAGAGACGATTTTTAGAAAAAAAAACAGAGTAGGTTACTTTGAGGGTAGAGAATCTTCAAGAGAGCTCATTGAAGCTAACCCTCGAAGCCCTAGCTCCTTAGATGAAACGTCATCGTTTTCGTTTTCGCTTTCTTCTTCGTCTTCTTCGCTATCTCCCGGAGTTCCGATTGATGAACTATCCGATGAGTAATCCGCCGTTTGTCCTGACCAGATCCGACTTAGACCAGATTCCTCTACTCCTTCTTCGTTTGTTGTCTCGAAAGAGGAAGAGGAAGAGGAAGCTTTCTCCGTCGCCGGTAGATCGGTGGTTCCGTATTGAGAGACTTCGATGGAGAAGGTTGGTTTAGCCATCAACTCCATTACCGTACTTTGTTCAGATCACAAATCAGACAGATTTGGTCGGAACGAAATATCACGAGTTGGGTTTTTGTTTTTCAGTTTCTGGGTTTCTGTCTCATCAAATCTTTAAGATCACAGACTCAGAGAATAGTAGAAATCGCCATGGCAGACAATAGAGGAAAGAAGAAAGAGAGAGAGAAGGGATAAGGTTTTTTTCTTTTGGTAATATAAAACTAAAATTGAAGGAAGAAGATGATAAGGACGATAATTGGATAAAATATATACTCTTGGCTTTTGGGAGATTAATATATATATGTGTGTGTATGTGTATGCGTGATTTTGGTAATTAATATCTTTAAATTAATGCTTGTTCTAGTCCTTTGCTTCTCATTTCTGTATTTTTCTTTTTTTTTTTAATTTGGAAAGTTTATTTACAGGATTAGAATTTAGAAACATTTGTCCCAAAAGCAAAGAAGTGGTATCTTTTAGGGTTGTGGTAATGATACACTTGACAAAGTCAATACTAAAAACTACCATTGGTAGATGTGTAAAAATCTATTCGTATATTCTTTGCATGAGGGATATATTTTTTGTAAGTAAATAAGATTATCTCTAAGAGAGTTTTTCTTTTTTGGTCATTTTATTAACAAATGTTTTAATATATGCTGTACAAACTTGATTAGATGTCAAGGAAAAATAGTTATTATTGTAGAATTATTGTTGTAAGTTTTCGACTTTAAATAATTTATAAAAAATGGATTAGTAAAATATAATAGTTGTAATAATTTTTTATAGTAAATAAAATAGTTTGTATTACTAATTTAAATAAATATATTATGATGATAGAAAAATAAAATATAGTAAATATTTTTTTTGGTTATATATTTATGTTAATAATTTTAATTTTTTGTATTTATTTAATGAATTAAAATTTCTATAACTAATAAAATATAGGTTTGAGAATTTATTTTCTAACCGCTTAAAAAAAAAAAGAAAAAAAAAATAGGCTGTAAGTTTAAAGGTAAAGTTACAACACTATTGGTACGTAATTAAGATTTTAAGAAAAATTAAGAATGTAAGTCAGGTATAACTTACCGCCCAACCAATCATGTACTTATTTGATTGCATTACTAATGTTACTGTTAACAATGAATATTAAAAAAAAAAATTTAGAATTTGTTATTGACTGTTATTCAAAAGACTCAAGTGATGGAAAATCATGTTTGTAAATTGTAATTCGAGATCGTTTTTTCTTAACTCAGTTTGGTTTCCGTTTATTTGATACTATTTGAATTTTGTCCGGTTTTAGTTATTAAATAACTTAAGAATGTGTCCGGTTTTCAATTAAGTAAAATGTTGAAAACTCCCCACTACAAAAAGTAGAAACGATTAAATTCGGATTTTTGCCCTGTTTTCTTCTATTTTCCTTTAGCACATTTACTCCTTTTTAAAAAACCTCTTATAGGTGATACCCTCAAGCCTCAATATATGAATAAATAAAAATTTATGCATGTATATGGTTAAATTCGTAGTCTTTTCTAAATTAAAATAAATTTATGCATGTATATGGTTAAATTCGTAGTCTTTTCTAAATTAAAATAAATAAAAATATATGCATGTATATGGTTAAATTCGTAGTCTTTTCTAAATTAAAATAAATTTAATTAAATTTACATATATTCCGTTAGGTTATAGAAAAGGTTTTAGTTTGGTTTCAAGTTTATATAATTAAATCAAACTGTTTATAAATAAATTTTGGTTTAGCTAATTCGGTTTGGTTCGATACTTCGGTATTTGAGAAGACGATCTATAGAGTGGGTGAGTGGGTCACACAACTCAATTAAGATAAAAGAAAGGAATATTCTATTTAAATATTAATAGATAGCAAAAAAAAAAATATATTGAATTTAATTATATACATATCATATCAAATCCAATGGGCAATGGGAGCTATTACATCATATTTTGAACTAATCTTTTGTTTTCATACCGTTCTCTTTATGCAAGATTAAAATGTCATTTCTTTTGCTACAATTTGCCAATTGATAATTCATTTTGGATATTTATAAATCTAACTTGCAATTTTCTTACTCGAAAGTCCAGATAATATATATCCTCGCTTACATGAAAAGATACAGAATCTTTTTATAAATGACCAAATCTATACTTAACTTCTGACCCTACACAAGTCTTAGATCTATTTATGGTATAATGCCAATAAGAGGCATTACAAGTTTCGTGCCATCCTTGAATATTCATTCTTTACCCTCCTTTTTATATAAAAAATTTTTTCAACATTTTAACCAAAAAGACTAATAATAAACTTCAACGATAAGTTCTTTTTATTTTTCCTTAAAACCCAATAATGAAATAGAAATGTTTCTAAGACAGTCAGAAAAAGTAATTTAATAGATTGTATTAAACTATTTTGTTACAAAAAAAAAGATCGTGACGAAATGGTATTTTGCAAATATTCATCGAATTTGTAAGTTGTAGGTAGGTAGAGGAGTAGAAAGGACGATTAACAAATGATTAATTACGTAAAAGGTTACCTAGAACAAAAAAACGTGATTAATATTAGTTAAAAGTCAGAATTATAAAGGTCAAAGCAAAGTGGCCAATGGGATGATGTTGAGGTCTTCTTATATATAC
>Ga0041059_1003470_pt1 | contig 10770 bp, 8 predicted proteins | sample AraColnosormetaG_FD_56232 | JGI IMG/M metagenome (GOLD analysis project Ga0041059, IMG submission 56232) | Arabidopsis roots microbial communities from North Carolina, USA - Col MF nosort | ecosystem: Host-associated > Plants > Roots > Unclassified | place: USA: North Carolina | collected 2013-09-02 | reverse complement strand
TTTTTTTTTTTTTTTTTTTTTACGCCAAAAGACTCCATATATTATTAAAAAGTGAGCATCGAGAACCAACCACTTTAGAACCTGAAAACTTATATGGGAAAAAATAACATATCGAGATTGAGCCCCTTTTGCAAAAGTGTCAGCTCGGACATTCAATTTTGTAGGTAGGTATATGTGATATCACAAATTACTCCAAATCCTCAATTCAATACAACCACCGTAAATAATCCTGTTAAAATGGGTCAATATAATTTAGCTAAGTTTAAGTCTCAACACCAAACCTAAACGTTAAGGCCCAACAAAAGGCCCAAAGAAAAGAGTTAGGGTTCTTCTTTCGTCTTTCATATATAAAAATACAATTTTCATTCGCCTGAGGAGTGAGTTCGATCCAAAGACATTTAGGTATCAATATTCAATATCATCTCCTCTTATTCAATTCTCTTGATTTCTCCGAAATCGTCTCTTGTTGTAATGGTGGATTTGATTTTGTAACGAGTAGAAGAAAAAAAACAAAAATCAGAAAGATGACAACTTCACAAGTAGAAACTGGTTTCTTCGTTGAATTAAACAAAGGACATGTATTCATCACTAGACGCGATTTAGCTTCTCTTCTTCTTCAATCTCGTAATGGAGTATGTTTCTCTTCGTTTCACATTCGATTTTGTTTTTGTTTTGATCAATTTCAGTTTGGCGATGAATCTCTCTGTGCTTAACACCTAATTCTTGGTTTTAGGGTTTTAGGGTTCTTAAAGTATTGAACTTTTGATATTTGTGTTGCAGCATTGCTTTGATTCATGTTTTAGGGCTTTAATTGAAGTAACCCATGAATTGATTTTCTAAAAGCTTTGTGTGTTTTTTTTCTTTCTGCAGTGGCGTTTAGCTTGAGACCTTAAGAATCAAGTACTCCAACTTCTCGAATTGACTTATCTATTAGCTCAGAACCAAAGTCTGTAACAAGCAAAGGCATGACTTTTCAGACAGAGGTTCCTGATGATGGTTCTAGACAAGCTTCTTCTTCGCCTTACTCTGGAAAAGGCAAGATTGTTCCGGAATGTGGTCTTGTTGGTGATATGTATGATCCTTTTGTAGACAGTTTTGAACCAGCGTCTGTGAAATTAGATTGTGTTCAGGAGCATGAACCAGATAACGACTTGTGCATTGTACCGAAGGCGAGCATTTCTTCGAATAGACCGCTTAGTATGGAAGAAAACAACCAAGCTGTTGATAAGGAACCTTTATGTGAGTCAGAAATGACTGCTCGGGTCAGTGTTTCCTCGAACAAACCAGCTGATGTTGAAGAAAACACTGCTGGAATTGAGATTGGAGAAGTTGTTTCTGGAGAGGATGATGAGTTTGGTAAGAATGTGGACGATGGAAGAGAATGTAATAGCCATGAGACTTTGACTCCAAACTCTGATAATGAGAATCCGAAGGTAGAGAACAATGTACATGAAGGCGATAACACAAGGAAAAAGTCTCGAGAGAAATCAAAGGAGAGAGATTCATCAAGGTCCATGAAGCTTTTCAAAGTCGTGCTTACAAAATTCGTCAAGGATCTTCTGAAACCATCGTGGAGACAAGGGAATATGAGCAAGGAGGCGTTTAAGACTATTGTGAAGAGAGTGGTGGATAAAGTATCAAACTCAATGGAGGGTCGTCGTATTCCCAAATCAAGAGCTAAGATCGATAAGTACATTGATTCTTCACAGCAGAAGCTTACCAAACTGGTTATGGTAAGAAACATAATCCCCTCTCAGTCCATCATTCACTGAACCAGACTCGTCATGGTTCTTCATTTTTGTTTTGGCAGGGTTATGTAGACAAGTATGTCAAAGCATAGTAGATAAGCGAATCAAAGGGGATTTCACATAACACTTTTGCCCAGCTGGAGAAGATTCTACATTTTTGTCTTGTCTGATAAACGATGTTTAGTCAGAATCGTTCTTCTTCTGTGGTGAGTTTTACAATGCAGAATTTACCTCTACTTTCATAACATGTAAATGAAGAATCCATCCTTTTAAACTGTAGTTGAAACGCATGTATGAACCTAAAGTCACATCACATATGACTGCATTCATAAAACCTTTATAGGTAGGTTCATGTACAATCACATTCAATTAAATGATCTTTTGTCTTACTTTTCTTGAACATATAAAGATCTTAGATCTCCAAAGAATCTTAGAACCTCTATTCATCATGATTAAATGGGTGGGTACAAAGAGAGACTTAGAGATCAAACGTTGGAATTTCAGAAGACCAACCATGTGAGGCCTGATACAACATCCTAGGCAATAAGTGTCTGTAGGGATCACTCTCTCTTTTCACTTTTAAATAGTCAATGCATTGTTCTACCTCAGATTTAACTTGCAAGTAGAGCTCTTGTGCCTTCTCTTTGTCTTTTAGTTCTTTCTCCTTACCTGCCATGAAAAAGAAAAACCACCATTATTGCAACTTGCAAGTATAGAGGTCAGTGATTTGAAGTAGAGAGCATACATTAAGACTAAGTACATACCTGCTGTTTCTATTGGTTTGCCAAAGTAATAGTAGAACCGCCCTGGAATCTTAGGTACAAGTCCTGGGAAATAGCACTCTTGGTTTCCCAATTCGCTCTCATCGCCTTCCCTGACGTTCAAAATCAATGTTCATATGAATATTACTTGAAAGAAGTATTATGAGAACAAATTATAAATAGAGTATGTGATGCAACACCTTATGTTGCCAGCGTCCTTTGTTGCCTTTTCCATTAAATCCTTGAGGATAGGGATGTTCCTTTGATCATTAGAATCCAGGACAATCTGAGAATCATTCAATGTCCAAACCAAAGTTACGCCAAACCGAGGTTCGGATATTTATAATGTATAGCATATGAGAAAGCTTACTTCGCAGATATCGTCTTCTCCAACAACACCAAAAGGAACAATTTTGGCTCCAAATTTAGATGCAACTCTCACAAACTCGGACCGTTCTGGCCAAAACAGCTTGTATTCTTCACCCTGCAAATTTTGTTTGTTCATTAAAGCCTCTAAAATAACAAGTTTCAAGAATGCAGAAACCCGGAAAAAGTTTACAAACTATATATCACTTTTCTATGCAAAGCTTCACGGACACCTCCAGGATACAGAAGCACATGAGCCTTTTCACGCAGTAGTTTGTAGATATTGAAATGGGAGACTGGAACTCCACCCATTATCTTATATTTGTCAAACATCTTCGTGTCGACTAATGAGTCTTGGAGATTCTTAAATAGCATGGGATGTGCCAAACCCCGCAGGTGAATGTTCCTCTCTGTCATGAGTTGAATTACCATTGGAGCTAACTCAAATCCCAATATCATGTGATAGCCAACGTACAAAACAGGTCCCTCTGAAGGTAATCCTTCGAGGCTCCTTACAACTGTGCCGTCTTCTAGAGTTGACAGCATTACAGGAGAAGTACCATCCATTAGCAATCTGCACTGCGGAATATATCATTCAGTATCCCCTATAACTTTTTACTTGATATTCTGATTTTGTTTGATATAACTCAGAGCTTACCGGTGATCGTCTACTTGTTGTTTTAACTCAAATGTGGTAGGCATAATGTAATCCGTAATGTGATCGTGAGACTTCCCACGGCGATAAAAACAAGTACACTTGATGATAGTAGCAAGATCTACACCATCCTCCTAATATGAGATGTAAAAGAGATAGTTGAAGTGTAAGTTATGAATGATCCGATATTCTCAATTGACATGAGAAAACTAGTATCAGTATTGGATGAAGAGATATCACTAACCAAAAGGGGAAACTGTCCATTGTCGTCGAGCTTACGGACAATACATTTTGGCAACGTGCGCGAGTATCTGTCAATGTCTTCCTCCTTCAGGAGCCAATGATCGCGTCCACTGCAATAGTCATAACCAGATAAGCACTTACACTTAATACCTCTTTACAAATCTTATATATTCAGAATTTTTGGACCTCAGAAGTATGAGTGTTTCCGCTCTGACTGAGTATATGTGAGAGTTCACAGAAGCAATAGCATACTTAAGCATTTCCAGCTTCCAAAGCAGTGTGTCCTTAGGGAACATCCTACTAAGAGTCTGAAAATATATTGTGATCACAATACTAGATGAACACTTGAAAATATGTAGGCTATAAACTGAAAAACGCATATATCATAAGTTTCTATGAAGGAATACTTACAGGAAGATTAGCTGAAACAGCAAGGACATCTCTTAGCATCCCTCCACCTACTCCGCCCATTCGCTGGACAGAAAATTCATTCGACAAAGCGTCTAACATCCCAGTTAATGGATCGCCTACCGTAACAAAGAGATACATTTTTGTCACGTTTCAATAAGTTCTTGATCTACAAGGAACTGATTAGTTGGTTTAATTTATGATTCAAGATAGAATATGAGAAGAGAACAAAAGTGTACCTTGCTTAAAACCAAAATCAAAGATATCTTCCAATAGCGTTGGAAGACCATCGGGTAAAACATTTAGCATTCCTGATAGAGGTTGCACCATGAAGTTGTTGACATGTGTGGCTGCAACAAAACAATGTCTATGATGAGAAACATTCGTGACATTCACCGACAAAATAAGGCGAACTTCTGTACCTGGATTAACCAAGATCAGAGAAAGATCGATGTTGGGATTTCTGGCTGCAACATCTAAAGCAAGACATGCTCCAATAGATTCTCCAACTAAATATATTGGTCTATTTGGTAAACGAAAGTTCTCTGACTTAACGGTTTCCTCAATAAGCTTCACCAAGTCTGAATACAACAGAACACAAACAATAAGGCTTTAACTCGCATTAACTATCTTCTCGGTAGTGCTTCGAAAGGGCAACGAGAAGGTACCTTTAACAGGAGTACGATCACTGACTGGTATGTGCAGGCACCATATATCAAAAATCCTATTCAAAGACAATATAAATAAAGATCACTTACTTCAAAAGCTACCTAAAATCAAATTTTTTGGACAAACCAAAAAGAGAAAACAGAGGAATTTTCCAGAAACAGAGGAACCATATTACTTACTCCCCAAGTTTCTTGTGATGGCGAATAAGACCTAGTCCAGTTCCATCAATCCCTGCAAATTTTTGTTAACTTGAATAGCTTAATGTTTCAGAGTTCCATGGAATGGAACTAAAATCTAAATCCATAGAAATTGGAAGGCTAAAGAAGATATAGCGGACGAACCAGGTAAGTATAGGAGAAGAGGAGAGTTTGTAGCTTGAGCGCCACACTCCAATGGAGAGAACCAACGAGGTGGACCTCCTCCATCTCCGACGAACTCTCTAGCTTCTTCCAAAAAATCTGACAACCTCTTTTGCAAATCCGGACGCGCCGCCTCCACTTTCGAATACGGATTCTCCACCACCTTCGCCACCGTGGCTCTGTTTTCATCATTATTCTTCCGTCTCCGTTGAACACCACTAGAAGGGGTAGGAGGAGAAGAAGTAGATGTTACGGATTTTATCGCCGTGAGTCGATGGTTCGAGGCGGAGGTCAGACGTCGTAGGTTCGATGAAGATGCGACGGCAGAGAGACCGGAGACGGAAGGAAGTACTGTAACAGCCATTTGTGAGAAGCTCTAAAAGAAAAGAGTTTTTGTTTTTTTGTTTATAGTCGGAATACGACAAACTATTCCGAGAAAGAGCCAAGAAAGTGCGCGGAAATTAAAACTTTAGTATTTCCTTTTTGAAAAAAATACAATTACGATATTGGACATGTCACATGTGGTAATTATTGGTTAAAAATAGACAATATATGAAATAAATATAGTAATAGTAGTTATTATTGAAAGAAAAAAAACTTATGTTGGAAAATTTCTTAGTTATATAAAAAATAAAAAGACAAAAAAAGGAATTTTCTGTTGGAAAATAAAACTTTAGCATGTCGTTTTTTGGATAAAAATATATATATTTGACATGTCACATGTGTCATGTGTTATGATTTTTTTTGGTTTTTGAGCCGTAGAAACTGGTGAACAATTTGATTAAAAGGGATAAATAAAGAAACAAATCTAGTGATAACATATATGATTGAATAAGAGCACAAGTACTAGACCTGAATGGTGTGAATGGTCAGGAAATGCTTTGGGTATCATTGCGGACCTATGTTGTTGTTACTTATTCACGTGTAAATCATGCATGAAAATAAGAGAGTTGTTTGTAATCTTAGAAAACAGTATAAATATTAGAGAATTTACCAAACAATTTACAAATTAAGAAATAGATATTCGTTTGACTAATTAATTTTTATGAAGTAAGAAATCGTCAAGTTAATGATAAGTCAATATTCTTGTATGGCTAGTCAAAGTTGTAAACTGATTGATTAATTAGAACAATATACTAGCAAAGTAATAACATCGTTGTCCAAAAAATGATAATGCACATTATGCATAGAATGTGTGTATGGTAATATCAATTTTTCAAATTTTAAATGAATTGCAACCTTACAAATGACAACTGACGTGGGACACTATAATCTACCAGCCGACATCAATCTAAGCCCTGGTTCGATCGACTTAAATTATTATACTTTACACTTTTAAGTATAACAATAAACTAAATAATCCTTACTTGCTGCCACTATGAGAATTCTCTTTAGATAGATAAATAAAAAGGACTATTATAGATTAAAAAGAAACAGGAAAAATTGGATCAAAACTCAACAGGGAATAAATGAAGGTTTGGTAATAATAATGCTAATGGAAACAGAAGACATATACTATTAGAGGATATTATCTTATTTGTGTCTAACATCTAGAAAATCTATAACAAAGTTTAGGAAAGGCAAAACTCCAGCATAATTGAGATAGTTTTGTTCGCATCTGTGTGTATCTAGTTTAGACTAAAAGTCCATATTTACCACCTCATGTATTTTAGAGAGTTTAGAGCAAAAATGAAAAGAAAGCATTTATAAACACCAACAATAGTGACCTTTTGGATCTTGTTATAATTTTAGATACAAATTTAGACGTGCAAGATTCGTCTTCTGAAATTTCTACAAAACAAAACAAAATTTACAAACTTACGTACATGTCATTTTTTTTTTAACGTTGTGTATTTTGAAGGTGTAATTTGCTCTTCTTCGGTTGTGAGTTTTACAATGAAAATTTTACCTCTCTACCTTCAACATGTACCTGAAGAATCCATTATTTCAAACAGTATAGTTGAAATACTTGTGCTGCTAGAGCCACATCACATATGACTAGAATCATAAAACCTTTATACTCAAGTTAGTTAAACTTGACACCTTCCGGAATAATAGATAGGCTCATGAACATTCAACTAAATAATCTCGTCTTATTTTCCATGGACAAATAAAGATCTTAAATCTCTAAAGAATCTTAGAACATCTAAATATGATGCCTTATAAAAAATTGTTGTGATACCGTTTTCATAAACAACTAGATATTAACCCGCGGTATACCGCAGGTAGACTTATATTTTAGCTAAACTAAAAACATTTTTTGTAAAGATGATTTATAAATATATGATATTATTTTATTTGATTTTAAATGTATAGTACACTGCGAGTTGTATATGTTTTGTTGATATTATTTATATTGTTTAGTGTTTTAAGATTATACACTTGTATTTTGATTGTTAATTTTAGCGTTTCACCTGTAGTATACCATCTTGTATTCATATCGATCTAAACCCGTCAATTGTAGGATTTTCCAGCTTGTACTAAAAATTAAATTACATCATACACATAAAAAAAAATCTAATATGTTATTAATTATTATAGTATATAAGATTATAAATTTTCAAAATAATATGTATGAAATTAAATATAAATATTCAAATTATGACCCGTTACTCAGTCAAAAGTTTTCTTAAATCTATTTTTGACCCGTTATAATATATTTTCATGTATTGAACAGTTTCTATTCGTTTTTAAAAATTCAAATCATGGAATATGCGAAAAAACTCTAATTATTTTTTTATACTGATGATATGATGATATTATTTCTTTCGCAAAAATAGAATCATATAAAGATGAGAGGTGAAGTATAATAATTAATAAAAAATTAACATGTTAATTTAGATATCAAATCTAATTTGTTGATTTTAGTTGGTTACTTTTTTGGAAATTAATAATGTATTTTATTTTTCTAACTAAATTAAATTAATTAAAATTTAGATATCAAATCTTATATGTTGATATTGATTGGTTACTTTTTTGGAAATTAATAATGTTTTTCGTTTTTCTAATTAAATTAAATTAATTAACTCTTTAAAATTTTATTTCTAATGGCATACCTATGTAATTACTTACAAAAAATAAGGTTATTTTTTATTATGTACTTTCCAAATAATAGTATAGGATGTATTTGTTGGAGCTATAATAGGGTGACCATGATAACATTGTTTAAATATGGTATTATATATTCACATATCATAGTGTGTATTATGTGATATAATGACCATTTTTGTAGCACAATTTTAATCTATATTAGTATTTTTGAAGTGAAAATTTGAAATAAATCTTCATTTTCAAAAGAATTACAATTAATGCCATTTCTTATATCCATATCTAAACAACTTTACAAATAATTCTCTCTACTATATCAAATATCATATAGCCAAACACAAGTGAAAGATTTTAACATTAATTATGAAATTAAAAATATGGATATAATGTTCCACCATTAACAATACAGATATTTAGAAGCTGACTCCAACTGGATCATCACTTTTTATTTTTATTGAAACTAAATCAAAAGCAGATACAATTTTCATTTATTATCTTAGAAACTAGTGTACATAACAAAACCATATATATATATTTTTTTTGATAGGAACCAAACCATATATTCAGTGGTGAAGAACTTGAAAGAAGGCTAGAAAATTTTCTTCCCCATTGATGATCTCTTTGGCTTCCTCCTGCTTCGCCAATCCCCAATCGAAGAAGTAAAGCAAATTCAACAATGCCATCTCAACAAGTATGGTACCCATTGTCATCCCTGGACATATTCTCCTACCAGATCCAAACGGTATAAACTCGTAGTTTTTTCCTTTAAAATCAACGGAACTGTCGAGAAACCTGTCAGGGTTAAACTCATCTGCGTTTTCCCAGAGTTTTGGATCACGACCCATCGCATAAACGTTGACTAAGATCTGTGTTTTCGCAGGAACATCGTAGCCTTGAATCTTGATATGAGACATTGTCTGTCTTGGGAGCAAGAGTGGAGTTGTTGGATGTAACCTTAATGTCTCCTTGACCACGAGCTTAAAGTAGTGAAGTTGGTTTAGATCTTCTTCTTTGATTCTCTCCTTCTTGTCCCCAAGTGTTGTCCGAATCTCGTCTTGCACTTTCTTCATCACTCTTGGGTTTCTGATCAGCTCGGTCATTCCCCATAGTGTTATGCCAGCGACTCCACCAATCCCTGCTACAAATATGTCCTGACATAAACACAAAGTCACAAATATATTGGTATGTTGTTGCAAGATTTTTTAACCACTGTGGAATATATATAACTTGAAAAAGACTAAAGGCTTACCGAGATCATTCCTTTGAGATGATCAGTGGTGAACTTGAGAGCATCTCCATCGTTCTCTTGCTTCTTCTTCATATCGATCATCAAGTCAACAATAGTAGAGCTCTCTCTTCCAGGCTTAAGATGCTCGTTAAGAACATTCTGAAAGAAAGTGTCTACTACCGAGAAATTATTCTTCAATCTCCTGTTCTGACCGGAGATACAGTCGATGAACCTACCGATTCTTCCGGGAAAGAAATCAGAGAACACAGTTTCTCTTATGACCGCTTCAGCCTTTAGCACAAGATCCACGACTCTATCAGCTTCAAAGAAATCACACTCATAGAGATTTATCCCGTACCCGATACGACACACTATATTTCCGACTAAAGTGAAAATGGCTCTCTCAAGATTCACCGGAGATTGTCTCGTAGCAAACTCAGAGAGTTTCTTGACACACAAGTTATTCTCTTCCTCTATGATATACTTGAAAGATTGAAGCTTTTTCACGCTGAAGAGCTCGACCACCGAGAGCTTCCGCATCAGACTCCACTCGTCACCGAAGGGTGCCATCCCGATGTCTTTGAAGTTGTAAAAAGTTGCTCTCATTCCGGCCGCCTCTGGTCGACTACAACACTCAAGATCGTTGATCTTTAGCACTTCCTCTGCTGCTTCTTTCGAAGAGATCGCGACCACGGGGACGAATCCGTATTGGAGAAGCGCCACTGGTCCATACATTTCGGCGAGATTACGGCGATTCCTCGGATGTAGTGTCCTGCGTTGGTGTAAGTTTCCGATGATGGGAAGCTTCTTTGGACCCGGAGGAAGCTTATATTTCGAAGGTTTCAAAACGTTCAAGAAGATTAAGATCAGGGGTAAGAGGACGAGGAAACAGAGGAAAACCGACATTTTCCTTGCCCTGTTCTTGTGTTTTTTTTTGTTCTGTCTTCTCTATCAAGCTTAGGTTAATAATCTATTTATAATGTATTCATTCCTTTAGAGGGAAATTCTTTATTCAAAGTCATAAGTCACTAGTCACTACTATCCGCTGTAGCTTGTGAATAATAATCGTAAGTGGACAAACCAAAACTGAGCACTTCTCAAAGAATACTTTTCAAAGTGAACACTTTTCAAACAAAACTTTTTAAAGTGAACACTTTTCAAAAGTGAATACTTTTCAAACAAAACTGATTCAATTAACAAAACCAAAATCAAATAATCCAAAGTGAACAAACAAACTGAATACTTTTCAAACTACCATTTCTAATATGAGACACTACCATTTATG
>Ga0041059_1003469_pt1 | contig 10771 bp, 5 predicted proteins | sample AraColnosormetaG_FD_56232 | JGI IMG/M metagenome (GOLD analysis project Ga0041059, IMG submission 56232) | Arabidopsis roots microbial communities from North Carolina, USA - Col MF nosort | ecosystem: Host-associated > Plants > Roots > Unclassified | place: USA: North Carolina | collected 2013-09-02 | reverse complement strand
TCTTATTAGTCTTTTTTTTTTTTTTGTAACATCTTCTCTTATTTATATAACTTTGAAACATAGTTTACAAACACATTAATTATACAAATCCCCAAACTGAATAACAAGACGAAAGAAGCTAAATTACACAATGCTTTTCTTCAAAAAGCTTTATTCGCTAACCAAACACACACATTCTTAGTCTTGTTTGCGAGAATTGGCCCTCTCTTTGGCAATTTGTTCAAATAAACTTCCATCAAAGCAACCTCTCACAGCTTCTTTAGATAGGAAACCATCTTCGTCCTTAGCAAGAATATAGAGTAGTATCCATTCAACTTTGTTTGAAAGCCTGCCATAACCAACACAACAAATTTAGCAGATTTCGTTAGGATTTAGTGTTAACTTATTACCGTGTATGTAAAATCAACTAATAAATTTCATTCAAAAAAATCAACTAATAACCAATAATGTTTTTAGTACTAACCATCCAAAAGGATCGATTGCCATTCGATTTCCCTCGGTTACATTCCAAACCTCTTTAAATGATAACTTATCTTTAACCGTTAGCGCGTATTTGCTAAATATGTTCTCGAGGTTAACTGGGACATACCTATAAACAATCGCAATTTTACAAAATTGAGTATCATGAAAATTCTATTTAAAATTATTGGATATTATATTTTACATATATGTTAATGTTACCTTCCTTCGGTGTCATAGGTGCTCGAATCACTCCCATGCTTGGCTTTGTGTATGTTGTCGATATAAACCGGCAATAATGGTGATGGCACCCAACTCTTTTTACATAAAATTGATCACAACATAAATTAAAATCACAAAATAATAATAAAATTCAAATTAAATTCGAAGGGTCTCTGGATTATTTTCCATACCGGAAGTGTAACGTAGCTGAACGCTAAGTTTATGAGTAAGGTCCAAAAGATAGAGGAAATTGGGTTGAAACCAAGGTCACGAAATCCTGCAATTTTTATACAATTATTTGAATTTTTTTTTTTTCTGAAGATTGAAGTCTTTGAAGAGACTATAACAAGTAATAATTACCCTTATAAGTCTCCCAAGGATAGACGATTCCATCGTCGTTTTGGTCGAAGAAAGCAACATGTTGTTGCATAACACTCATTCCTTTGCTATCGTGACCTTCTGTTCCATTCGGATGCTCTGTATCTGGAGCTGCTAATGCTCTTGCCATGTCTGTTTTTCATTTTTGTACGTTAGATTATTATGTATCTTTTTCAAGAAAATTACATTTTTTCTTTAAGTTATTGTGACTTGTGTTGAACACTACAAATCTTGAAAGGTACACTTAATTTGAAACATGTTCATGTCCTCACCATAACTTTTAAAAATGGATAATATACGATTTGTCATGTTAATAGTTGGATGTTTTTGTAGTTTCATTTAACGTAACCACTTAATTTCCCGCTTGTTACACATTAAAATCATAAATTTGGACATTCACACTTACATGGTTTTGGTAATGTTTCCTCCAAATCGTTCCGTACTTTTCGCTGACTGGTGACCGGAGCTAACGGTGCCGTCGTGGCCAAAGCCTCTGCCTCTCCTGCCATTCTCTCTCTCTTACTCTTTTACAATCTCGCTGTCTTGTGTAATTGTTAATAATTGATAATGCTCTCTGTTTCTTCTTATGCAAAAGACGTACACATTGATGTTTTGGTGTTCGTGATCCTTTATAAGTAAAACGATATAACAAGGATGATGTGAATAGGGACACGTGTCAGGAAGTAGTGGTGTAAACATTTAAAAGAAAACGAAGACGACAAGCAATATGATCACATATAATATGGTCCATCCACGTGGTTATTTTCAATTTGCTAAAATGTAATTGTACTTTTGTTCACGAGGAGGACGGTGGAAAAAACCAACGTGCTTATTCTATGAGTTTAGGAAGAGACTCAAAAGATAGCATATGCGAGCAAAACATGATTGACTGGGAGCCCATAACATCTCAGAATGATCCATCCTCTTTCATTTTGTACATAACACTCCCATATTATATGAAACCGTAGTTGTTTGCAAGAACTGATTCATCCTAATTCTAATTAGCACATATATACTTAACTATGAGTATCAACAAACCGACCGGTTGAATACATATTAATTATGTAGACATGTAGTGATGATCAATTGATCATATACCCTAATTTGAACTTTTTTGCTCGTTATGATTTAGGAGCTAACGTTGCCGACGTGCTCAATGTGTGAAGTTTTAGGATTGAAATTTATTGATTACAAAAGAAAAAAAAAGGACGAGTACTGTGACCACAATATGTGGTCACATGCACGTGGCTGGAACCATTTGCTGATTTGCGTGTGCGGTGGAAATTAAAAAGCGGGATTAAGAGATACCAATAGATTGATGATTTCGTATAAGTGATAAGCAAAAATAATAAAATCATAACTTAACTAAAGTATTTAAATTACAAAACCTACAAACATTTATGTATTACCATTTTTTGGCCGTATCTCAGTGTGTTGATTGGTTACATTTTTTTTTTTATCACATGATGATTGTATACATTGAAAAGTAAAAAGAGTGAATGGTACTTGTACAAAGCTCTTACGTAACATGCTGCATTCAATGCCAACTTTTGATTAGGTTTATTTTTGGTTTACCAAATTATATCCATAAGTTTATCTGATAACGTTTTTTTTTGTTGTCAAGATATTCATTAACGTATAATATTGCTCCCCGAATTCAATTTTAAAGCATGTTGACAAAGAAAAAAAACAACAACACCGAGCCTCTTTCTTGAGACTTTCCAAGTTAAGTGATTACTTAGTCCAATTTTGTGTATGATTTATCTGATGGTTTCGAAGAGAATTTGGGGAGAGATATCCACCGCTGATTGAATCGAAACCGAGCACAACCGTTGATTTTGATCCGGAACTTGCTTATCTTCACTCTCCTTGTCATCTCCTTGCATCTTTGTTTCATCATCAATTTACCTTTTGGTACCTTCACAAACTCCTTTACGTATTTGCATCTTCCGTTTTCTATATAGAAATTAGAGAATGGAAAAGAAAAAATGATAATATAACTTTTTTATATATACAAACCTAAGTAAGGTTAAAGGTAACAAAAAAAAAGGATACCATTTTGAGCAGCTTCTTCTTCTAGGCTTGTGTTATTTAGCAGCTACGTATATAATGTAAATTTACAAACATACGTTATTTTGTTTATGAAATGTCAACTATTGTTGTAGATTCGTGTGTGTACGTAATATATGATAAAAATACCTTAACTAAAGTTTCCATTCTTTTTCTCATCCGTCTCTGTATGTACCCTCTCGAGCACTATTTAAACAATACGAGGTTGAAAATTTTCAATTACAAGAACACAAAATCTATTATATTTTATTTGAAAAACTAGAACTAATGTACCTTAATATGGTACTTAGCGCATGCGTAGAAATTTAGCAAGTTCCAAACCGTTTTGTCCAGTCTCTTTCCTTCAATGTGCCGTGAAGTAATATCTGCAATGAGAATTGTTTGAACTTTGACATTTAAGAATACTAATTAAAGATGTTGGATTAAGTTTTATAAACAGATAAAATGACACAAAACGTACCAAATGATACAAAACCAGAATTGGTGGTCAAGTCTTGAACCGGTTCTCCTCTAAGTTGGAGAGGAGGAATTGGCGACCAACTACATTGTGGGGCTTTTCCCATATCCTTTTGGCTTCCCACTTCAACTAGTTCCTTTTTATATGTATTGTCCAATTTGTTTTTAACATAAAAAGATAAAATTTGACAAAGGAAACCTTAGTGACGTCTCAATGCAAAACTCTAGTCCCACCCATTGATTGTATGCATTTTAGTTGTACCTGGAAGAATGACGTGGCGATGACCACATCCGAATTGTCTTTAAAATTCATCGGAAACACGGCCGTGATTTTTTCCGGCTGAAAAAACATTCAAAGACTTATTCTTATAGTTATAGTTATTCGATAAATTTTAGACGTTGGTCTCTATCCATTATTATATTTAGTTGGATGTAACTCAGATAAACGAATAAAACGCGGTAAAATAAACCTGTTTAAAGACGTAGAAAGGTTCACTTGGGTGATAAACAATCCTGATGGGCATGTTGTTGATCGATCGTGAATCATCTTGAAAATTTAAACTTCTCAGCATCTCTTTTAGTTGGCTACTTAATATTATCGCTTGTAGTTCAGAAATCCTTGTAATGATTTTAATCGCTTCTGCATTTGAATGAGTAAATATGAAAAAAACTTATAATAACTAAGTAGCGGGAAAAAGTACATTTCAATATTGAAGCTTACCTTTGCCACGTGGTATATTATCAAGGTTTAGGCCAAGGGTCAATTGAAACCCTAATCTTGGTGGATCAACGATGTCAATCACACCAACTCCAATATTCTTAATCACCTCATAAGTGTAACTTGAAATCTCCTTCAATGTCACTGCTCCTTGTGTCTCAAGCAACGTCGACGTCGATACATGCACAATATTTGGATCCGAAACCGAGTACTGCATGTCCAAATCATATATATTTCATTTTGTAAGAGCACATATAATCGAATAAGAAAGAAGATTATTATTAAAAAAAGGAAGCCCCAAAAATATACCTTGATATGGTATTCAATCGAACCAAACTCATGGAAATGTTGATCGACCTCAATAGGTTTTTCAGCACTGCCATGGATTCAATAACCTTATGTTATAATGTCTCACATTGGCATTGGATATGAACTTATTGCCAATTGATTTTTAGTTGGAAATTAATGTTTACTAACCATACTAACAAAATCATTTCAAATAATCTTGATTGAAGTTAAGCCGGAAAATATTGTTAGGTACGGAGGTAGCTAAACCGGGAATGAAATTGGACCAGAGAATAAAAGAGAGAGTGTGGCTTACCGGTATATCTTGAGGAGTGTTTCTTTCAACGTTGGAGAGGCTCTTTCGAGATATGCCATTCTTGAAACACCTCGGAAGAAACTTGAGGGTACAATAATTATAATTTACAATGTCATCAATCTATAACTTTTTATGTGTGCATTGCACATATATCTGTGTGAGAGCCTAATAAGTGCGCTTTTTCTTTCGTGCATTGGTGAATTGTTGGATGTTGAGTAAAATGTCAGTTTAAATTTGCAATCATTTTTTTATCTTTCTTTCTAAGAAAACATTTTAGCTATTGTATCTGCCACTGAAACGTAACATGTGGATGTACCTGTGAGCCGAATATAAACATAGGCCCGTTGATAAAGAGTTTTAATGCTTTCTCAGCCTTCGGACTAAAGCTGTGGGATCCGATGGACGCCGATTCGCACGGTCCCGTGATGACACAGAAGGAATTTGACAGAGGTAGAATGTGTTTTTTCCAAAAACTTAGATTACATCTAAAATATCGAAACCATGGAAAATGAGATTTTCATATATTTTTTCCCTGATCTTTATTCAACCTCAAAGGCAAAATTCTACTGTTAGAAACATAAATGATTGTTTTTCTATTGTCATTATGTGGACATTAATCTTATCATTAAAAAAGCAATACTTGGAATGTAATCCAAGCTAATCCAATGAACATTAAGCGTCGGTTTCACACAAATCGCAAGCTATTATTGACTTCACCAACATATAGTTATTAGTTTACCCCACATACTAAGTCACAATTCTTCTTTCTATTCAGTGTGGACGTGAGGTTTACTTAGGGTAAAAGAATGGTCATTGTAAAACCATATTATCTGACATGAATTTATAACTTATTTATTAATATTATTTTTTTATGAAACAGGAAAATAAAATCTTTTAGCAAAATGTGTCTTTGTTATGATGACCATCAATATATAAATTCATGTTTTATTTATATAGATTCATTTTGATAATACAACTTGTAAAATACCCTGATTTGTTATATAATTTAAAACTATAAAAGTAATCTTAGTCACATAAAACTATACATATGCTAAGATAACTAGACCTCTATCAATTTAATTTATTATCAATTATAAATCTAGAAGTCTATATTGAATTTGTCAACATGAAAAATTCAAAGCTTATTAAATTATAGAACACATAAAAGCTCAACAAGTTGTTTAATTAAAATATTGTTGTTTAACCAAAAAAACAAGTAATTAAAAAGTTGCAAGTTTGCTAATTAAAAATGATTAGTCAACGGCCGAAGTATAATCTCATAACGAGATTACCTACCGTGTGCCAAAACAAAGTTTTAATCTCATCTACAAAAATATCTCAAGTTTGATCTTAGCCGTTAATTCCTTATTTAACGAATTTTCTTTTCGCACACTTTCTCGACACCCAATCAGAACTCAGCTGAGAGAAACGCGTCTCTCAGATTTCAATCCTTCACTTTCCCTTTTCTTTTTTTCTCGTTATCGGATCAGAACAAAATTTTGGGAAATTCGAGGTTTCCCTGGATTGTTGGATTCGATTATTGTTGAAATTCGATATGGGTGTTTGTTGTTTGTGTTAATCGTTGTCAAAGTTTTGATTTTTTTCCTCGAGAAAATTTGAGATTTTTTCGTTCGTCTAATCGAGAGAAAACGCAGCCATTTTACTACGTAAGTAATGCTTTTTCTCATTTCCAGTTTTCTGATTTCGTATCCTGATCTTGATTCATGATCCAAGCGTTGACTTTGATATATTAGAATTCACAAATTTTCAGATTTTGTGATTAGGGTTTGTTAGATTCATATTTATCTTTTGTTTTGTATCAGGATCAAATTCAAACCCCTGAATACTGAAGCGAAATTGAGGTTAATGGTTAGGGAGCTTAGGGTTTATGAATGATCAGGTGGTATTTGGTATTTGACATGAATTAGGGAACACGAGTGATATCTCTATCTTCTCCAGATTGTTTAAGCTTGGGGTTTAGTTTCCATAGATTGAAGATTTGCTATGGATACGGGTCGTGGAGAGGGTAAAGAAGCTAATGGATGTGAGAATAAGGCTATAGTTAGTTTAAATAGCAGTGAAATTGAAGATCAAATCTTTGAGGAAGAAGAAAGTGAGTCACAATGTTTATTGCCTCCAAGGAAAGGAGGCATGTCTAGAAGCACTGACAAGATTAAGAGGACTGTGCAGTGGAATGACATTAAAGGAGACAATCTTGCTGAGGTTTTAGTTTATGAACCAAGGTAATATCATCCTTAACAACACTATCTCTGTAGAGTATTATTTCAAGTTTTTCGCTGTATCGTGATTCTCTTCTCTTTTATTTGGTCTAGCTCTTACTTAAATGTTAATGATTTGCAAATGCGGGATTCGTATCGGAAACCTTAGGTTAGTTTTGTTTTGGCTATTTCCGTGCTTTTGGAGTGGTCTTCTTGATCTTTGACTGGTGGTCTTTTTGTTTAAGAATGGTTTCCATAGAGAAATTCTTATAGTTGCTCTAGCCATATTGTAAACCTTAGATTAGTATTGATTTGACTATTTCCAATATTTTTGTTGATGAGCCTATGAGAAACAATTTGGCTTCCCTGTGTAATGTAGCTGATAAATTTCTTATAGCGTTTGTGCTCCTATCTGGCAGCAGTTTAGTGTACTAACTGATAGACGAAACAAACCTGTAGTCCTGTTTCTCACTTCAATTTGGGGTTGTGGAATCTGAATTTAGTAAAGAACCTTGAAGATAATCTACTTACTATGTCTAGAAACACTAACTAAACCCATTGGAAAAGCTTGTCGTTTACATCCATATTGGTAGTTGAAGGTCCAATAGAGTAGTTATCTTCTGTTTAAGAACTTACTCTTTTACATTGTTGTTTTTCCCCTTGGCAATTGAAAACAACTATATATCTTACGTCTGCCATTTTATGCTTGCAGCGAAGTTAGCGATACAGAGGACGATGATTCAGATTCCTGCATCTGCACAATTATGTAGTCCACCAATCCGCAATCAACCACCATTAACATGGAGTTTAACAATGAGCTCGTCCTTGTAATCTGACTTCTTTTCAGCCATCAGTTTTTGTGAGGACAGACAAACGAGAACTTGAGCGATTGGGCATCACAATCATGTAACTGTCTGATTTTTATGCTAAGGTGACTTCTGACAAGAAGCCAGTCCAAACAAGGGATTTAGACTCATAAGCTATATCAGATTGTCTCATCTCAGTGACAAGAGTGAGTATATAGATTATTATTGCTGTATTGTTCAATAGAGGCTGATCTTCAAAGCGAAGATCATCGAGTGCTGTTTGATTTGACAGTGTTTTGATAGTAAACTATGTATCTGTTTCTCGAACATACACACTTGTTAAGTTGTAAGTATAATATGCAGCAATTTATTATTTTTTCTCTTCTTCTTATAGTACTTGATCCAAAAAAGTTGAAAGATCACAACTTGTATCAAGATGTAGTTGCAGAAACAACCAGTGGGAAGAATAGCCCTAAAAGGGAAAACAAATACAAACCTCCATCCATACACACACAAAGAATCAGAAATGCTACAAAGACAAACAAACAAAACACAGTTTTTCTTCTTCTTCCTTCTTGTTAACCACTGTGAAACCTTTACCTGTTCTCCATGTTGGTGATATCCACAATTGGGGATCTCTTCGATGAACCATTCGCATGAAGACTCTTTGGTGAGGCCAACCAATTGGAAAGGCTAGTATTAACGATTATCTCCTTCAGTAGTGGTTTTGCTTGATCATCCATATCCTCTTCAACATTCTCTTTCATTACCCGTTTAACTTTCACTGGCCTTGCTTTAACCGCTTTCCACTGAGCAAGATTCTCCACTGGATTCAAAAGAGGAGCCACGTCCTGCTCATTCTCTTCTTCTTCTTCTTCATCTTCATCATCAGCATCATCTTCATAGTCGTTTTCATTATCGGTGTAATAGTCTTCATCTTCCAAATCACTCTCTCCATAACCCATTTCATCATCTTCATCCTCAAAACTATCCACACAGTTGTGGTATCTATAGTTTGAAGGATACACAGATCTACTGCTTAGATCCTCTGGTTTCTTATCTATAGCCGAAGATCCCTTGCTTCTTCCTCCTTTCCCCTCTTCATCATCACTGCAAGCATTCTCATATCTTGAAGGTACAATAGGTTCATAGGTTTGTACATTCAAGTCAAATCTGACTCTCTTCCTCGTCTTCTTAGTCACCTTCTTCTTCTCCTCCTCCTCCCCTACCTCACTCCTGACACAGTAAACATAAAATAGCCATTTCAATTGATAATCTCTGCTAAAATTGGGTTTCATTTTGGCTTTTCATAACTCAGATTAAGAAAAAGTTTCAGTTTTTAAGTAAATCCAAGCCCCTAAGACATTATACCTGAGGTTCGAATTTGAGATCTTTTCAGGGTTATCTGAAACAGTACTGAAATCTGTCGGATCTGAAGAAAGCAGCGGCTCATAGCTACAGATTCTCTGCAATAAAGGTTAAGGTTCAAATCAGAGTAATGGAAAAAAACCTAAACTTTAAAGAGATAGAGTAAGAAGAAAGAGTGTTATTTTACTTATTGTGGAAAATTGAAAAAAGCTTACTTGATCTCGAGGAAGGATCTTCCTAATGGAATTTCTGCGTTTTTTGTTGGAAGAGAGACCGAAACAACCCATAAAACATCCCATTGGTGGTGATGTTTCTCTGTTTCGGTTTCGATACTTGAGAGGAAGAAGAAGAAGAGAGATGATTAGTTGTTTACTTTGTTGCCTCGTTGAGGTGTTTTGAAAAGAGAGAAATAGGAACGTTGGGGTTTCAAACGGATGAAAGTGACGGTGGGCTCACGGAGTTTATGCCGTCTTTTCTTTATGAAGATGAGACAAAATTAATTATTGGATTCCTTTTCTATTTTTATAACATTTTATGCCAAAATAAAAGCATTTATTTGTTTCTATGCACAACCAAGGAATGTTGGGCCTTGCGGCCCATTTCAAACAGTTTGTTGTTAATGTGCTTTTTGACTTTTGAGGTCTGTAAAGACAGATTTAGGCCTACGTTTATGCCTTTTAAGTTCAACGTTCACTCTAAACAAGTGGTGCACAAATTTTGATCACCTTGCGCAATATGATTATGAATATGTGAAAACTGAAAACAGCTTAAGTTAAGTTTGATTTTAGAAATGTTAGTTATCACCAAAATATGAAAATATCAGGCTATAACTATCTAAGAACTTTCTTTTGAGATTCCTCGATCCAATTTTTATTTAATAGGAATTGTTTTCTAAATTTATAATTTTAGAGTTTCTAATAATTTAATTTTTTTTTTGCGACAAAAATATTCTTAAGAGTTAAGAGAATAACGTTGATGACTAGAAAAAAAAGAGAGATTAATGTTGNTTTTTTTTTTTTGGTCACAGCATAATGTTGCATTTAAGAGTTCAAATTTGCAGTACTAGCATCTATACAAAATAACATGATTAATTGGTTTCCCTTGTAAGCTGAATTTGTAGATTACATTGTATTCTTTGATTATATAAATTCTTCTTTAATACCACACCCTCACAAAGTTTGCCAAATGAAGTGTTTATTATTTTTCGGATCAATGACCTTCTTAACATACATTTGAATTAATACGAAAATGTACGATTCTTAGCACATTCCACGTTGTTTGATTTTTTTTGTAAAATTGCAGATATTTCATTTCTTCCATCAATGCTCGATATATTTCGATGAGAGAAGTAGAAAGATTGCTTTGATGAGCTCGATTTGAGATATGGTTTTTTTGTCGATTAATGCTTTTATATATATATATATATATATATATATATATATGAAAGTAACAAATTTTAATACAAAAAATCAAA
>Ga0041059_1003468_pt1 | contig 10771 bp, 7 predicted proteins | sample AraColnosormetaG_FD_56232 | JGI IMG/M metagenome (GOLD analysis project Ga0041059, IMG submission 56232) | Arabidopsis roots microbial communities from North Carolina, USA - Col MF nosort | ecosystem: Host-associated > Plants > Roots > Unclassified | place: USA: North Carolina | collected 2013-09-02 | reverse complement strand
TTTTTTTTTTTTTTTGGTTTCGAAATGATTTGAAAAAAAAGTATTTATGTTTAATTTTGTGTGATGTGCGCTTCGCTGGATTCAAGATAATTAATATTTTTCTTTTGTCTCCAATTTCTTGAATTGCTTAATGCGTCACTGTTTCTTCCTTGTTTGTTTTTTGTCGTCAAATTATTTTCATATCTATAATAATAATGATACATTAGAGAAAAACAAATAAATTTTTTGATTGTCGCAATCACTTGTGAACTTATTACGGCTCTTTTTCTGTTTATTAGCTTTTTTTCTTTCTAAATTCAGTGAACTTAAAAATTAAAATTGGAAACCAAAGATGATAATTGGTTTTTAGAAATAAAATTATAATGATAGAAAAATTAAATTATGAAAATGAGGAAACTAATAATAATAGAAACCATGCAGGTGTATAAAGATGGATATACAGCAGTTTTAAAACAATCGAAATTGATTGAACAAGAAGTCACAATCAGGTAAATATATTTGCTAAGAAGAAGGAAAATAAAATAGAGTGAATTATGCAAATAATTGACCCCATTGACGTGGTTTCCTGATTCTTTCCTTTTGTTTACGCGTATGGAGAATAATTATGCTTAGTTTATTATTACTCATATTCAACAACTAATAATAATATCAAGAACTCCAAATTTGTATTTGATGTAACAGAGTAAATGGACGAAGAAGAAGAAGAAGTAGAAGATTAGTGTCTATAGCTGAATCCGATATTTCTCAGTGTAATTCTGTTGCTGATAGAGGAGCTTCGTTTTGCAGATCATTAACTTTTACTGTAAGTTTCTTTCTAAGTTTTTTTTTTTTCTTAATGAATTTTAGTTTTGGATAGAAAGTGATTAGTGATAATAATAATAAATTAGTTAAAACAAATGATGAGAGATGGGGAAAAGTCCATAGTTTAGGGGAGCTCTGAAATAGATATGGCAACCACTACTTACTGTTTCATTGCTTTTTTGGCCAAATCTATTTCGTAGCTATGTGGCAAAGCCTATAAATGTGAATATCTTTTGTTTGTTTGTGTGTGGCCAATGGATATTATTATAGTGTTTCTTTTCCCACCATGAAAAAGAACTTTTTCAAAAAGAAATGTACATGTTACCGTTATGAAACTTTCTCACTATTTTCCATGTTCATAGTCTTCTACCATTTAGTATGAAGATTTATGCTATTTCTCCTCCATAGTTTTTGACAAGAATTTGGTCAACCTTTTTTCGAGTTTATTTCAAAATTGAGGTAAAAAATATATAATATTTAATGGTTGGAAATGTTGTTAAAAAGAAAAGAAACACTTAGGTTGGGTAAGTTGGTGGTTGGCCAAGAATTTGAGTTTTTAGCCTCATTTACAATATACAAAACCTTGTCTCACCTAAGACCACAACTCCTACCAATATATTTTCTTTACCCTTTACCAAATCTGTATTGGTTCATATCTCAATCTACCATTCAGTTGTGTCGTTCTTTATTTTTTCTCATCCGAAATTAATTAAAGTTCAAACGAGCCAATCTCGAGGGATATTGTTTACATATGTGATATGATGCGGTTCGGTTGTGTCGTTATGAGATTTCATATTTTATATTTCTATATATATTAGTTTGACTTACAGACAAATTGGATATTTTTATATCAAAAATTTACATTAGAATCCTAAAACGACATCTATTTTGCGGGTCGAATCATATGGACTAATTTTGTGAGAAATAATACTAATGTGTACATTATTTTTTTGCAGCTTTCAGTATTTTTGCTGATGAAACATACATTCGATGTGATTTACGGAACCGAAGAATATCCATTCTCTGTATTTACGGTAAAAATGCTCTTCCTTTTGATTATCCAATCATTAAAATCCTTAATGTTGTTTTGACATGTATATTAATACTGTATGATCTGATGGTAAAAGAATTGGGTGGATGAAAATGAATGCAGGTACTAACATTAAAGGCCATTGGGATACTATTGCCAATGTTCATTATAATTCGAACAATCTCAACTATTCAGAAAACTCTTCGTCGTCGTCATCAATATCCTGTAAGTTCGTTCCCCAATCCCTTTTATTAAAGTTCATAAAACTCATATATACACACACATAAATATGCATGTATATTAATTAGTACATGATTGACCATATTATAATATATGATTTCAAAAAATAAAATGCATGTGAGATGTGAATATTAACATTCACGCATGCGAGTACGATTACGAATGTATAGGTACCACGTTTTGAGGATTTGTTTGTGATCATGGGAGAAAAATCTTTGAAATCGAAATTTGACTTTTTTGAATATATCAAACACAAAAAAAGTCTAAAGACGCTATATACCATTCATCATTTAATGCCAAATGTGAAATTTTCAACTTTCTCTCAATTTTGTTGACTTTTGGTGATATGTTTGACTTTTGAAAAAATAGGAATCTGAAGAAGAAGATAGGTTGAGCTCTGACGACGACGATGACTTGGAAGAAGAAGATGAAGAGCAACAACAACATTTGGCTTAAACCTTCAAATTAACGAACTTAACGAAATTTTTTCTTTCTTTCTTTCTAATTCTTTCTTTTTTTAAACGAAAAGCATCTATTTGATGCTCATGGTCATTTTTACTCACAAAGTCAAATAAAAAACGTAAATTTACACAAGAAACATCCAATTATTTTTTTCGCGTTTGTTTATTTTACATATTATCAAATTGTCATCCTGTTTTAATAAACTTCTAACAAAAAATATTTTCTTAAAAAAACAAAAGAAGTAATAAACAAGAGTAATTTCTTTGTCAATTATAACTAAAATTTCACTATTTTGATACTTGTGATAATTGTCTTAAAACAAAATAATTGTTGTCTACTTGTTTTTCACCAATTCAAGTGAAGACAGAATCCGCGAGTACTCAACGAACATATATTCACAAAATTACCGATCCTCTACTATACAGAGTATGAAAACCCCAAAAACTTGAGAAAAAAGACTCAGAAGCTAAACCCACACCTCAAAACTGAGTCTCTACTCAGGAGTTTAGTTTCAGGCTGACTCAGGTTTTAGTATTTGACACGACGAAGCTCGTGGATTGACCTTGGTTAAAGAGTTACAAGAAGAACGACAAACCGGAAAGGCGTAGAGCTGTTAAATTAGTTGGTTAACCGGAGAAATGTATTGGCCATGGAGTGTAGCTCACACAATGAGTCCTTTGAAGCTGAGTAATCAGAATCTGATGCAACACTGCTGATGATCTGCTTTATCATTGCTGCTAATTTATGATCGGTTTTTCTATGGTTTTTACCGTACAAAGCCTCGAATTCTTGGGATTTTATCACGGCTCTCTGGAGTACGTAATCTGGAAGACCTATGGAGATTAAAACCAAAACAATTTGATGAGTGACTGCTTCTGTTTAACTGAGTAGAGGTGATGGAGTAGAGAATTCAGTGTTCTTACCAGCTAACCGAGCAACGTTAACTCCATAACTTTTAGGACATGCACCAGGAGTCAATCTATAGAGAAATGTAACTTCTTCTACTCCACCGATTCCTTCTCCTATTTGACATGCCATATGGCAAAGTGAGACCTATCCAAACAAATATTCAAGACTGATCGGTTTTTGACAAGTTTCAGAATGTACACAAACAATCAGATTATTATTGATAGTTCTCAAGTCTTTCAAACCCAGAAACTGAAGCAGACACTTTTCACAATACCTTTGGATTGGTTTGATAATCCACAGAGAGACGATGATAATGAGTAGAGAAGAATCCTCTACACTGCACCTTTTCTATGAAGTGCTCAAGTACGGATTCCCTGTAAATAGTTAAGATATTTTAGATAAAGTGAACAATAACAGTAAGTCCCAAAAAACATGATACGCAATAATTGATTCAACATACGCAATGGCTTGCCCATCTGATGTGGCTGTTCCTCGTCCAAGCTCATCTAGCACCACCAGCGAGTTTCGGGTGGCTGATGTCTGCATATTATTAATATAAAACATTCTATCAGTGCGTTTGTTGGCATTCGCATAGTTTAACAAAGCCTGTGACCAACTCTCAAAAGGGTAACCACTGTGGCAAGTTTCACATTTATCTTAGAAAGCTTCATGTAATCAATTTGACAAACAGAATGAACATTACTTACCAACATTACCGCAGTTTCTGAAAGTTCTGTTAAAAACGTGCTTTGTCCTGCCATGATATGATCTTTTGCACCCATCCGGACACAAATTTTGTCAACAGGCGAAACCTCAAAGGTTTCTGCTGGGACATCTGCTCCAATCTGTGAAAAGATCATCATTGCTTGAGTTTCTTTCATCAAAATTAAACGGGTCAAAGCCCATTGCCTACAAAGTTTTTTCAAATGATAGCTTACCTGAGCCAAGATTACAGCCAAGCAAACTTGGCGAAGAAGGGTTGATTTTCCACCCATATTAGGGCCTGTGAGGAGGATGAAACTGGCTTTCTCAGCACCACCTATCTTTACATTATTTGGTACAAAAGAGCCTCTGCCTAACGAATCACCCCTTAGAACTGGATGCCCTAGACCAGTGGCAGACAAGTGTGGAACACCATCAGATGTAGAACCAGATATTACTGGGCGGCATCTTACTCCTTCATAAGAATCACTTGCAAAAGCGAGGCTGATCAACACGTCCAGCTCTGCAATAGAAAGAATTCATGTCAAAAATGTATCCACATAAAGGTCTAAGTGCAAAGTTGTTTGCATGCCTAATTCTATAAAACAATCTTCCACCCAAGAAACCTCTTGCTTATAAGATGTGATTGAACTATACGTCTGCCTAAGATTCATTTTCTTCTGCATGCCTACTTCTAACTCAATCTATAAAGTGTGGGATCAAACTCAATTCTAACTAGCTCAACAAATGTTCACAACGAAAAGGGTCCAAGCGACGACCCACAAAGCTAACACTGGGTGACAGTAATTAACAGGAATTGGATAAGCAAGATACATATTCTGAAGGAAGATGCTGAAAATTCCTTAAACAATTTTTTTTTTTTAAAACATGAACTTGTCCATACCAGCTGTTGCAGAAACCAATTGTCTCCATTTTTCTTGATGCTCGCAGAAACGTCCAATCAATCTCTGTGAAATGCTCTTCAGGGCCGACTCTTTTTCAGATTTTGCTTGTGATAGCTCTTTTAATAATTTCTTTATGGTAGGAGTCCAATATCGAGAGACACCCTGAAAGAGAGTAAAAAGTAAGAAAATCTCATGTTTAAAATTAAGGGTCTCTATATAGTAAATATATCAGCAGACAGCAATTACGAGAAGACTATCGACTTGTTATGACGAAAGCGAAATGCCAATTTCTTTAGAATGTGAAACTTGGTACAACTTTTACCTTTTTCGATGAGCATAATTCATAATCATGAGGAACACTCCCACTTAAACTTTCAGGAACTTCCAAGAGGTATTCATCTTTTCCAACTGTAACATAGTTTATCTGGATAAGAAGACAAAAGAGCACCAAAGATCTGATCAGAAAACCCTCGGTTGATTAGCCATTTAAGGAGTAAAAAAAAATAGTGAAGTAATTCTCACTGATGCATCTCCGAGTAATTTCCGTTGCTCTTTCAGATGTTTTTTCAAACTGGACTCAAATTCTTCTACTGTTTTGCAGGCACAATCATACTCTTCATCTGCTCCTTCATGGGGTATTACACGTCCAGAATTGTGAGCTTCTACCCAGTCAAAAGCATCCTTGAAATACTTTATGGAGGATGATATATTTGGAAGACTTTGACCTGGCAGAGAAATGATATGAGATGCTGTGCAATTTGCCAGTATAAGAATGTGAATATGGAGCAAATTGATTATACCAGGAGTTAGTAAATGAAGCAGCCGCCTGGATGTATCATGCTTCAAGATAGCACGGAGAGAAGAGCATGCTTCTGCCATTGTTTCACAACCACGTAGAGTTGATATGAATTCCTGTACCTGCTTCTTAGCTGTATCTTCATATAGCACCACTTTATCGCCATTTCTTCCACTAGCTTCACTATAACACGTAACACAAGTTTAACAAATATGTTTAGTAAGTCTTTGGTATAAACATATAATGTAAGAATTAACATCTCAATCTAGCTAATCCCTTACATGCTAGAAAACATACGTGCAATCAACCGTTCCATGTCTGGAAGTCTGGACAACGACTTCCGGAATTCCAGTGAGTACGGAAGATTTTCACCCTGAGGGAAGGGACAGTACCATAATACATTGTCAGATGGATAGTGTAAACGAAAGCCTTGACATGCTGAAGAAGCAGAGTAAGCTTTATAATCTTAGGGAATAAGTTCTAGAAATAGATGGTTAGTTGAACGCATAGGAAAACATCATCTTTGCCAGTGAAACAGTGGCAAAAATGGTCTTGAACACCCATAATGGGGAAATAGTGTAATTCTGAGGAGAGATCCATGGATAGCGAAACAGACATGAAAAATGATCAAATGTGAAACCAAGATGCCAAGTTATTGTCTAGTTGAGAGACAGAGAAATGACAGCAGCAAAGTCAAACAACTTGTTGAAAGACTCACCCGCAGAATTGCTACAGCATCTTGTCGTTCCTTGATCAGTTCCGTATTATATAAAGGTCTTGCCAGCCATGTTTTCAGTAACCGTTTCCCAGATGCAGTGATACATTGATTCAGTTGAGCATACAGCGTTCTTCAAAAGACAACACTCTAGATTTAGAACACATCAATTATGTTTAATAATACATGGTAAGATAGAGAAACTTTACCCTGAATAGCCTCCATTTCTACTGTTTTCAAATATCTCAAGGTTTTCAAGAGCAGCAGCATCAAGAACCATGTGCTGCTTCTCATTAACGTTGCTGAAATCACAGTAAGGCAGGGATTCAAACTTTGCAAATCTAAGCAGACTCTCATCCAAGAATGCTTGTCGCAGGTAGTAAATGGCACCACCAAGAGCAGAGAGTGCCAGGCTACCATTCTTATCTTCAGTTGCTAATTCAGACAACATTTTTGGAAGAAAGCTTGAACCATCACCTAGAATCTTTCCCTCACTAGAATAAGCAGAAGACGGTTGACAATTGATTCGCTTGTAGATAATTCCAACTTCATATATGGTCTTCTCCGAATCCCAAAATTCAGAAAGTGGAACGAGATTATTTACTAAGGGATTTCTGGTTTGTCTAACTATTGTTCTCTCTGTTGCATAACTCAACACCTTAGCTGGTTTAATAATTTCCACCGGCCTCATCTCAGATAGCAGGCAAGATAATGCACTGCAATCTTGATCATCCTTAAACTGGTACGAATGAAAAAAAAATGCCATCAATATACACCGAGAAATGTTACGTATAAGTGCAACCAGGTACCATTCATCAACTAGAACTCACCTGGCCCAGTATTATCTTCTGTGTCGCAACATCAACCAAACATACACCAAAATTGTGCTCTGCTGTAGGATTAGTTAAACTTTCTCCTCCTTCAGTCAAGGCCATTAGATAAGATGCATCCGGATTAGTTAATAGCATCTCCCCATCTGTCAGCGTGCCTTTTGTAACAACTGCACATACTTCGCGCTTCACAACCTATAAAAACAGAAGTTCTGTCACTATGAGCCCTCCCTATCATAATTTTTCTACATAGGCATCACCCAAAGTGAACAAATTTTAGTTTCAAGAGCAAACAAATTGACTTGAACTGATAATGCCAACTAAATTAGATTCATAGTGGGACATACTTTATCCTTGGAACCTGTCTCTTTTCGGCGTTGCTCCAGCTGATCAGGTGTTTCTGTTTGTTCGACAACTAAAACCCGATAGCCCTGTTCCATTCAATTCAATCAACTTTATTTCTACCCAAAGTACAGCATTTGCCATGAATGTAATTTCTCTACACGTAACAAGAAATAGATCACGCTTGAACTGGAGTTGCTATATTTCTGGAAACAAACCTTTCTAACTAATTTCTCAATGTTTACAGAAAAATTCTTCTCCGGAAATCCACAATGAGGTTGCTCTCCCTACAAAATAAATGCATATGTCAGGGGCTTGTAAAGAGAGATACATTAGAGACAATACAGGAGAAATTTGTAATGTAACACCAATGAAAAGAACCCTTTTAGCATAATCTGATGCCAAATTTTCGGTTTTTTAACATTTTTAACAGATGTCTTCAAATGCATCACCTAGTTATGAGTCATAACAAACAGTTACCTTCATGTATTGTATATCCAGTTCCTTAGCTCCGACATGTGCATCCATCTCAAAAAGCTCATAGAATTTACCCATCTGCTTGCCACAAAAGAAGACCATTTATCCTAGAATCTCCCATCAATAAATAAGTTATAACGAAATAAGTAATTATCGTTCTACCTTGAAGAATACAACTTTGTCCATATGCTTTGCTTTAAACTCCCACCATTGTCTCTGAAAAAAGGCCACAAAATCATATAAGTGAAAGTTGATTAGCTTCACCAAAAATCCTGAACCAGATTTCCATGCGCTCTTCTGACCTGGCCTCCAGTTAATTTTTTCACAAAATCAGGAGGGAGGTAGAGTGTCCTCGGATCATAATTCTCATCAGTAGGGCGTCTCCTTTTAGCATCCCTTCGGTCTCTGTTCACCAAAAATAATTAACAGAACTAACTTAGCTAGAATAGGGATCATGCAGCCTACTAATACATCATGAAGATAAAAGAAAACCAGAGATGCTCCTGCCAGTAGAGAAGTCAATATTGCTTAAGACACAAATTTACATTCTCTACTCCTAACCACCGTAGCAAATAGCCTCTAAGATGGAATTTTTTTTGTGAAAGACTTACACTCCCAAAAAGCGGAATTTCTCAGAATCACGAGCACCAAATCTAGCAAGAGCATCCCCATCCAACACGTTATCTTCCAAACCCTTGACCACCCTATCAGCTGTAGTAAGACACAAATAATATTAAGCAACCAACAACATACACTATCTGAAACAAAAGTCAGTGCAAGAGACATACCACAAACTAAAACAATGCAAATACAAGCATATGATTACAACAAGAGACTCTTCGGTTTACCTTGTCCAATCTTCTTCGCAGGCTCCACAACAGAAGCCTTAAAACCTTTCAAGATAGTGCCTGTATCAGTCTTGCTTTTCTTCTCACCACCTGATTTCGTTACTTCACTAGTCTTCCGCTTTCTAGAGTCAGTTTTGGATACTCTATTAACTTTAGAAGTTTCTTCATCTTTCTCTTCCACCAACTCTTCTTCATCCATTTCATTCTCATCAACCAACTCCACATCATCTTCTTCACTCTCACAAACCTCCTTCCCAACATTCTTTCCCCAATCCTCATCGCTAGAATCATCACCGTCACTTTTATCTTCTTCCACATTACCCATCTCCACATCATCATCACTATCCGTCACAACTTTTCTCAAAGCCGAAGCGCCTCGTTTCAATCGATTAAACCTATCTCCTGATTTTTCCCCAACCACCCACTCAGTCTTCTCCTTTCCCAAATCCAAAGACTCTTCTTCCCCATCTTCATACTCAACCACATGCTTACCCTCACCCTTATCATAAAACGTCACGCTCCCATCATACCATTTTTTATCCAAAGGCCAATAAACCCTAACTTGCTTCCCCACCACCTCGTCACCGTAAGTAATTACCACCGATTGAGGAGGCGAAGGTGTCTGTCCGATGACGAGAAGGGGCTTCTTAAACTTGGACTGTACAGGAGAAGGAGTATCAGGACCAGGGCTAGGACTACGAGCAGGAAGATTAGAACTAGGGTTAGGGTTCAATTTGGGGGTTTTCTTAGGCGGAGATGGTGACGGAGACGGAGATTTAGGGTTAGGGTTGTTAGATTTGGGGGTTTTCTTATTGGAGAGAGATGGTGAAGGAGATGGAGACGGAGAAGAAGATGATGAAGCAGATTTCCCAAAGAAGGAGGTGATTTGACGCTGCTGGTTCACCAACGGAGATCTTCCGCTGATCTGTCGGCGAGACGGAGCCATCGGAGAGTGGAATAAAGCGCACAGAGAGTGAGAGAGAAGGGGAGTGAAACAGTCGGCGAAGAGAGCGAGATTGATGAGAGAAGCTTATTATGGAGTGAAGAGATTGCGCGGGAATTTTTCACCGGGAAAATACGCCGGCGAAAGTTGCTAATTGGCGGGAAACAACGCTCTAGTAATAATACTCGCTCTCTCTCTGTGCCATCTCGAAAATCGAATTATTCATGCCGTTAAAAGCTTATGGAGTGAGTGAGATATTGCAACGACGTAAATGGGCTTTGCTCTGTATTAATGGGCTTAAAAGTATAATAATATGGCCCATTAATTCTTAAACCGATCCAGAACCGATCTGTTATGTTACTAAACCGAAAATTGTTCTGTTTTCCAAAATTGTCATAAAAATCCCAAAATTCCACTTTTAGAATTTTTTTGAAAATATGTTAGCATGGTACTTACAATATTTTATGATTGTAATAATGAAATCAAATTATACCAAACTGAAAGTATATTACTGACATGGATACAAAATTAGACTAAGAAGTGTTTTAATCAAACCTAGATCAAAACCGTAGTAAATTTGCGAGAGTGAAAAGAACTGCAAGAGTACAAAGTCACATCTAAATTTCCAAAAGTAAAGTTTGTTCTGCAATCAAGAGATCACTTCTATAGATTCCACTTCTAAGGTCTCTACGTTAAGAAATGTGATAAGATAATAGAGATAAAGCACACAACATAACAAGAGAGACTTGGTTTGTTTCCATTTTTTTTTTT